>CABEAM010000093.1_pt1 | contig 78409 bp, 61 predicted proteins | sample 3132391 | NCBI WGS metagenome assembly CABEAM01 (sample SAMEA5534343, study PRJEB31848) | metagenome | biome: tundra; feature: field; material: soil | place: USA | collected 2013-05 | depth 0.45 m
GGGTTCGACATCGGGAAGATGACGGGGCGTTCGACGTGCTTCGCCATCTCACGCACGACCGCTTCCGTGAACGTACCCGGCTCGCCGGAAGTGCCGATCAGGACCGTGGGCTTCACCGCGCGGACCACGGCCAGGAGATCCCGCGACGAGCCCTTCTTGAGGCCCATCTTTGCCGCGAGAGCCGCCGGCCATGCGAACTCCCGCTTGTGGACGTCCTTGATCTCCTCGTCGTCCACGACGAGCCCGTGGCTGTCGAGGTTCGCGATGGCGCGAGTCAGGTTCTCGCCCTCGAGGCCCGCGCGCCGGAACGTGTCGCGCAGCAGCCGGGCGATGCCAACCCCGGCGGCACCTGCTCCCAGGATGACGACGCGCTGGTCCTTGAGAGGAATTCCCGTCGCCCGGCAGCCGGCCATGATTCCGGCTGTGGCCATGGAAGCGGTTCCCTGGATGTCGTCGTTGAAGCAGGGGATGACCTTCCGGTAGCGATCCAGCAGGCGGAAGGCGTTGACCTTCTTGAAGTCCTCCCATTGGAGGAGCGCCTTCGGGAAGCGCTTCTTCACGGCCTGGACGAATTCCTCGACCAGCGAGTCGTACTCGGGGCCGCGCAGGCGTGGAAGCCGCCAGCCGAGGTAGAGCTCATCCTTCAGGAGCGATTCGTTGTCCGTGCCGACGTCGAGACTGATGGGAAGCGTGTGCGACGGGTGGATGCCCGCGGCCGTCGTGTAGAGCGCAAGCTTGCCGATGGGAATCCCCATACCTCCCGCACCCTGGTCGCCGAGCCCGAGGATGCGCTCGTTGTCCGTCACGACGATGAGACGGACGCCGTCGAACGGGGCGTTGCCGAGGATCTCGTAGATCCGCCCGCGGTGCGCGGGAGTGATCCAGAGCCCACGGGCCCTGCGGAAGATGTGGCTGAACTCTTGACACGCCCGCCCCACCGTGGGCGTATAGACGATAGGCAGGAACTCCTCCACGTGATCGACCATGAGCCGGTAAAAGAGGTGCTCGTTCCGGTCCTGCAGTGCCGCCAGGCCGATGTACTTCTCGAGCGGGTCCTGCTTCCGCGAGATATTGGCGTAGATCCGCCGTTCCTGCTGCTCGATGGTACTCACGGCGTTCGGCAGGAGCCCTTCCAGCCCGAAGTCCTTCCGTTCCTGCGGGTTGAAGGCTGTCCCCTTCGTGTACATGGGATGCCGAAGTAGGCGCGTGCCGCGGTAGGGCACCTCAGAGGCAGTCGTGCCCTTGGATTCGTATCTGAGCGCAAAGGTTTCCATGTTCTCGATCTCCTCCGCCTTCAAACTTGGGCTAAAGACTCGCCCGCGGGCATGAGGCATTTGCCTCATGCGGCGTGCCGGGCGGAGCCTCGAAGCTCCTTACGCGCTGACGCGGAAGTTGATGACGTCGCCGTCCTGGACGACGTAGTCGCGACCCTCGAGGCGCAGCGTGCCGTGCGTCTTGCAGTGCGCGAGGGAGCCCGCCTCGACGAGCGTCTGGAACGGCACGACCTCGGCCCGGATGAAGTGCTTCTCGAAGTCCGTGTGGATCGCGGCGGCCGCCTTCACGGCGTGCGTTCCCTTCGGGATGGACCACGCGCGGCACTCGTCCTCGCCCGCCGTCAGGAACGACATGAGGCCGAGGAGGTCGTAGGCGGCACGGAGAAGCCGGTCGAGCGCGCGGTTCGGGAGGCCGAGGCCCTTGAGGAACTCGGCCTGGTCCTCGGGCGACATCGCGGCGATCTCCTGCTCGATCGGGGCCGAGACGGCGCTGAACGCGACGTGCGGCTGGCCCTTCCACCGGTCGAATTTTGCGCGTGCGACCGCGCCCGCGAGGTCGGCCGCGTCGCTCTCGCCCGCGTTCAGGATCACGAGCATCGGCTTTCGCGTCAACAGGCCGAAGCCGCGGACGAGCTTCTCCTCGTCCGGCGTCGTCTCGAAACCGCGCAGCGGCTCGCCCCGGTCGAGCGCGGCCCGGAACCTGTCGAGGAGCGCCTTCTCGAGCTCGAGCTCGGGCGTCTTCTTCTTCGCGATGTCCTTCGCGACGCGCTCGAGGCGGTTCGTGACGACCGCGAGGTCCGAGAGGAGCATCTCCGTCTCGAGAAGCTCGAGGTCGCGCGCCGAGTCGATCGAGCCCTCGGGATGCGGCACGGCCTCCGACGTGAAGCTGCGCACGACGACGGCGAGGCCGTCCATCTGCCGGAGCTCGGGGAGGTTGAGACTCTGGCCGCCGCCTTTCGTCACGCCCGGCACGTCGACGAACCGGACCGTCGCCGGCGTGTGCTTCTTCGGCTTGAACATCGCCGTCAGGCGGTCGAGGCGCGGGTCGGGAACGTGTGCGACGCCCACGTGCGCCTCGCGTTTGTGCGGCGCGGCGGCCGTCGCGTGGCCGGTCAGGAGAGAGAAGAGAGTCGTCTTGCCCGAGAGCTCGAGGCCGAGGATGCCGAATTCCATGCCGGGATTGTGCCCCCGAACGGCCGCGTGCTAGATTTCGCCTCTCCGCGGGCCGAAAAGCCCTCCAAAATGGCGATGTGCCGCGTTCGTCTAGCGGTTAGGACGCCGCCCTCTCAAGGCGGAGATCACGGGTTCAAATCCCGTACGCGGTACCAACTCTTTCTCCAACGGAGGAACCCATGCCACGACTCTCTCGCCTCCTCTCTCGCCTCGTCGCCACGCTCGCCGTCGCCACCGCCTTCTCCGCCACCGCCCGCGCCGCGGGCGAGCCGCAGCGGGTCACCTCCGCCGAAGGCATCACGGAGTACAAGCTCGCGAACGGCCTCCATGTGCTTCTCTTCCCCGATCCCACGAAGCAGACGATCACCGTAAACGTGACGTACCTCGTGGGCGCGCGCCACGAGGCCTATGGCGAGACCGGCATGGCTCACCTGCTCGAGCACATGGTCTTCAAGGGCACGGACAAGCACCCGAACATCCCGCAGGAGCTGACGGCGCATGGCGCACGGCCGAACGGCACGACGTCATTCGACCGTACGAATTATTTCGAGACCTTCCAGGTCACGGACGAGAACCTCAAGTGGGCGCTCGAGCTGGAGGCCGACCGGATGGTCAACTCGCACGTTTGGAAGAAAGACCTCGACACCGAGATGACGGTGGTGCGGAACGAGTTCGAGGCCGGCGAGAACGTCCCGCAGTCGGTCCTGTTTAAGCGCGTGGTCGCGGCGGCGTACCAGGAGCAGAACTACCGCCATCTGCCGATCGGGGCGCGCTCGGACATCGAGAACGCGCCCATCGAGCGGCTCCAGGCCTTCTACCGGCGCTACTACCAGCCCGACAACGCGGTCCTGACCGTCACCGGCAAGTTCGAGGAGGCGAAGGTCCTCGCGCTCGTGGCGAGCTCGTTCGGCCCGATCCCGAAACCCGAGCGCGTCCTGATCCCGACCTACACGGTCGAGCCCGTGCAGGACGGTGAGAGGCAAGTGACGCTACGCCGCGTGGGCGACGAGCAGATGGTCCTGGCCGCCTATCACGTGCCGTCCGGCCTCCACGAGGACGCGGCGGCGCTCCAGATGCTCGCGTACGTGCTCGGGAATACGCCCGCCGGCCGGCTGCACAAGGCGCTCGTGGAGACGGAGAAAGCCTCCGCCATTTTCGGGTTCTATTTCAACCTGAAAGAGCCAGGCCTGTTGTTCCTGGGCGCCGAAGTGCGCCAGGAAAAGCCTCTCGAGGACGCGAAAAAGACGCTCCTCGACACGATCGATGCGCTCACGGCAACGCCCGTTTCGAAGGAAGAGCTGGAGCGCGCGCGCACGAAAGCGCTGAAAGACTTCGAGCTCACGCTCAACCAGTCCGAGGTCGTCGGGCTTCAGATCTCCGAATGGATCGCCAAGGGCGACTGGCGGCTTTTCTTCCTGAACCGCGACCGCATCCGCAAGGTGACGGCCGAGGACGTCCAGCGCGTCGCGCTCCGATATCTCAAGGTCTCGAACCGGACGCTCGGCGAATTCCTCCCGACCGCGAAGCCGGACCGGGCCGAGGTGCCCGCGGCGCCCGAGGCGGCCGCGCTTCTTCAGGGCTACACCGGAGAAAAGGCGGTCGCGGCCGGCGAGGTCTTCGATCCTTCGCCCACAAACGTGGAGGCGCGCACGCAGCGGTCGTCGCTGCCCGGCGGCCTGAAGCTCGCGCTCGTGCCGAAGAAGACCCGCGGCGGCGCCGTGGTGGCGTCGCTCTCGCTCCACGTCGGCGACGAGGCGAGCCTGCGCGGCAAGCGGGCGACGAGCGACCTCGCGGTTGACATGCTCACGCGCGGCACCGCGGTCCATACCCGCCAGCAGTTTGCGGACGAGCTGGACAAGCTGAAGGCGCGGCTCACGTTCTCCGCGGACCTCGACACGGTTCACGCCCGCATCGAGACCGTACGCGAGAATCTGCCCGGCGCGCTCAAACTCCTCGCCGAGGCCCTGCGTCAGCCCGTGTTCCCGGCCGACCAATTCGAGCAGCTCCGTCAGGAAAACCTCGCCGCCCTCGAGCAGCAGCGCAGCGAGCCTCAGGCCATGGCGAGCCGCGCCTTCGGCCGGCGGCTGGCGCCGTATGCGCGGGAGGACGCGCGCTACGAGCCGACGCTGGACGAGGCCGTCGCCGAGTACAAGGCGGCTACGGTCGCGGATGCGAAGAAGTTCCACGCCGAATTTCTCGGCGCCTCGCACGGCGAGCTGGCGGTGGTCGGAGACTTCGACGCGAGGGAGACGACCGAACTCCTGCGCGGGCTCTTCGACGGATGGGCGGCGCCGAAGCCGTTCGCGAGGATCGCGCGTCCGTTCCAGAACGTGCCTGCCGGAACCGAAAAGCTCGAGGCGCCCGACAAGGCGAACGCCCTCCTTCTCGCCGGCATGAACCTCGCGGCCGCCGACAAGGATCCCGACTATCCCGCCCTCGTCCTCGGCAATTACATGCTCGGCGGCGGCTTCCTCAACTCGCGGCTCGCGGTCCGCATCCGCCAGAAGGAGGGCCTGAGTTACGGCGTCGGCTCGCAGTTGACGGTCCGCGCGCTCGACGCCTCGGGCAGCTTCACCGTATTCGCGATCCACGCGCCGCAGAACACGCAGAAGCTGGAGAAGGCCCTGAGGGAGGAGATCGTGCGTGCGCTCGAGGGTGGATTCACGGAGCAGGAAGTCACCGAGGCGAAATCCGGCTGGCTTCAGAGCCGGCAGGTGCAGCGCGCGAACGACCAGGCCCTCGCGGGCACGCTCGCGAACGCGCTCTATCTCGGCCGGACGCTCCAGTGGGATGCCGATGTGGAGAAAAAGGTGAGCGCGCTGACTCCGGACCAGATCCGGGACGCGCTGCGCCGGCACCTCGATCCCGCGAAGCTGACTATCGTCCGCGCGGGCGATTTCGCGAAGGCGCCGGCGGCACCATGACGTGCCGTAACGTAAACCCTGTCTCGACTATGTGATACATCGGCATCATTCCGAGGATTCGCCTCTGAATTCAATGATGGCCTCCCGGCCGGCCGGGTCGAAAAAGGGAGGCTCTCATGTCGCGCCGACTTCTCACGCTGGATGCCAACGAGGCCGTGGCCTCGGTCGCGCACCGCACCAATGACGTCATCGCGATCTACCCCATCACGCCCTCTTCCCCGATGGGCGAGTGGGCCGACGAGTGGTCCTCGAAGGGCCAGAAGAACGTCTGGGGCAACCTGCCCGAGGTCGTCGAGATGCAGTCCGAGGGCGGCGCCGCGGGCGCCGTGCACGGCGCGATCCAGGCAGGCGCCCTCGCGACGACGTTCACGTCGTCTCAGGGCCTGCTTCTCATGATCCCGAACATGTACAAGATCGCGGGCGAGCTGACGCCTTTCGTGATGCACGTGGCGGCCCGTACGGTCGCCACCCACGCGCTCTCGATCTTCGGCGATCACTCCGATGTCATGGCCTGCCGGCAGACCGGCTTCGCGCTGCTCGCGTCCAACTCGGTTCAGGAAGCGCACGATTTCGCGATCATCACGCAGGCCGCGAGCCTGAAGTCGCGGATCCCCTTTCTCCACTTCTTCGACGGGTTTCGCACGTCGCACGAGGTCGCGAAAATCGAAGAGCTGACGAACGACGACCTCCTGGCGATGCTCGACGAGGAAGCCATCGCCCAGCACCGGCGCCGCGGCCTCACGCCGGACCGCCCGGTCCTCCGCGGCAGCGCGCAGAACCCCGACGCGTTCTTTCAAGCGCGCGAGGCGGGAAACCTGTACACGCTCGCGTGCGCGGGACACGTCCAGAGCGAGATGGACCGCTTCGCGAAGCTCACGGGGCGCTCCTACCACCTCTTCGACTACGCCGGGCATCCGGAGGCGACGCGCATCTTCGTCCTCATGGGCTCGGGCGCGGAGACCGTGCACGAGACCGTTGACGCGCTCATCGCCAGGGGCGAGAAGGTCGGCGTCCTCAAGGTGCGGCTCTACCGGCCGTTCGACATTCCGGCGTTCCTCGCGGCGCTGCCGAAGACGGTGAAGTCACTCGGCGTCCTCGACCGCACGAAGGAGCCGGGCTCGATCGGCGACCCGCTCTACCTCGACATCGTGACCGCGCTCGTGGAGGCGCGGCGCGACGGCACGCTCCCCTTCTCCCTCGAACCTCTCGTCGTGGGCGGACGCTATGGCCTCTCCTCCAAGGAGTTCACGCCGGGCATGGTGAAGGCCGTTTTCGACGAGCTCGCGAAGCCGAAGCCGAAGAACCACTTCACGATCGGCATCGTGGATGACGTGACGCACACGTCGCTCCCGTGGGACGCGGAGTTCGACATCGAACCTCACGACACGGTGCGCGCCCTCTTCTACGGCCTGGGCGCCGACGGCACCGTGGGCGCGAACAAGAACTCGATCAAGATCATCGGCGAGGAGACGGACAACTTCGCGCAGGGCTACTTCGTGTACGACTCGAAAAAGTCGGGCGCCGTCACCGTCTCGCACCTGCGCTTCGGGCCGAAACCCATCCGCTCGGCGTACCTCATCACGCGCGCGAACTTCATCGCGTGTCATCAGGAGCAGTTCCTCGACCGCTACGACATGCTCGAGGCGGCCGTGCCGGGCGCGGTCTTCCTCCTGAACACGGAGCACGCGCCCGCCGAGCTGTGGGACCAGCTCCCTCTCGAGATGCAGGAGCAGATCCTCGAGAAGCGCCTCAAGGTGTGGGTCATCGACGCCTACAAGGTCGCCAAGGCTCTCGGGATGGGCGGGCGCATCAACACGATCATGCAGACCTGTTTCTTCGCGATCTCGGGCGTCCTGCCCCGCGAGGAGGCGATCGCCCAGATCAAGAAGGCGATCGAGAAGACGTACGGCAAGAAGGGCGAGGAGACCGTGCGCCGCAACTTCGCGGCCGTGGACGGAACCCTCGCGAACCTCGCCGAGATGGCCGTCCCCGTGAAGATCACGTCGACGCGGCGCCGCCCGCCCATCGTTTCCGACGCCGCTCCGGATTTCGTCAAGCGCGTTTCTGGCGTCATGCTCGAAGGCAAGGGCGACCTCCTGCCCGTCAGCGCGTTCCCGCCCGACGGCACGTGGCCCCTTTCCACGGCGCGCTGGGAGAAGCGGAACATCGCGCTCGAGATCCCCGTGTGGGACGAGAAGATCTGCATCCAGTGCAACAAGTGCGCGATGGTGTGCCCGCATGCCGCCATTCGCGCGAAGGTCTTCGACACGGCGCGACTCGCCGGGAAGCCCGCCACGTATAAGTCCGTCCCGTATAAGGGCACCGAGTATGCCGGCAAGGCCTATACGATCCAGATCGCGCCGGAAGACTGCACGGGCTGCACGCTCTGCGTCGCCGTATGCCCCGCGAAGGACAAGGCGAATCCGAAACACAAGTCGCTCGACATGGCGCCGCAGAAGCCGCTCCGAGAAGCCGAACGGGACAACTTCGCGTTCTTCCTCGATCTGCCCGAAGCGGACCGCACGACCGTCCGCCTCGACGTGAAGGGCGCCCAGTTCCTCCAGCCGCTCTTCGAGTTCTCGGGCGCCTGCTCGGGCTGCGGCGAGACGCCGTATGTGAAGCTCCTGACGCAGCTCTTCGGAGACCGCGCGCTCATCGCGAACGCCACGGGCTGCTCCTCGATCTACGGCGGCAACCTCCCGACGACGCCGTACTCGACGAACGCGGACGGGCGCGGTCCGGCCTGGTCGAACTCGCTCTTCGAGGACAACGCGGAGTTCGGCCTCGGCTTCCGCCTCGCGGTGGACTCGCTGGCCAGCCAGGCGCGCACCCTCGTGAAGGCGCTCGCGCCGCGGGTCGGCGACACCCTCGCGGACGCTCTCCTCACGGCCCCGCAGGAGACGGAGGCCGAGATTGCCGCTCAGCGCGCCAGGGTCCTCGCGCTCCGCGACGCTCTCAAGGGCGCGGACACGCCCGAAACGCGGCGCCTCCTTCTCGTGGCCGATTCCCTCGTGAAGAAAAGCGTCTGGATCGTGGGCGGCGACGGCTGGGCCTACGACATCGGGTATGGCGGCCTCGACCACGTCCTCGCCTCCGGCCGGAAGGTCAACATCCTCGTCCTCGACACCGAGGTCTACTCGAACACCGGCGGCCAGCAGTCCAAGGCGACGCCTCTCGGCGCGGCCGCGAAGTTCGCGGCCAAGGGCAAAGAGACCCCGAAGAAGGACCTCGGCATGCTCGCGATGACGTACGGAAACGTCTACGTCGCGCACGTCGCGTTCGGCGCTAAGGACGCCCAGACGGTGAAGGCCCTCCTCGAGGCCGAGAGCTATCCGGGCACCTCGATCGTCATCGCATACAGCCCGTGCATCGCACACGGCTACGACCTCTCGTTCAGCCTCGACCAGCAGAAGCTCGCTTCCGAGTCGGGCTACTGGCCGTTGTACCGGTTCGACCCCCGCCGCATCGCGACGGGCGAGACGCCGCTGCTCATGGACACGGCGCAGATCAAGGGCTCGCTCGCGCAGTTCATGCGAAACGAGGCGCGCTTCCGCATGGTCGAGCAGCAGGACGCACCGCGCTTTTTGGACCTGCTCGCAAAGGCCGAGCGCGAGGTGAAGAACCGCTTCCAGGTGTACGAAAACCTCGCGAAGCTGACGATCGGCCGCGCGGGCATTCCGCCGGCGCCGGCAAAGAGTCCCGCCGCGCCCGTACCGGCGCCGGCCGGGAAGATCTGAGGAGACGACGATGGACCTCACCACCCGCTATCTCGGTCTGACGCTTCCCCACCCGTTCATGCCGGGCGCCTCGCCGATGGTCGACGATCTGGATCTCGTCCGCCGCCTCGAGGATGCCGGCGCCGCCGCAATCGTCATGCACTCGCTGTTCGAGGAGCAGATCACGCGCGAAGAGGTCGGAACGATCCGGCAGATGGAGATCGTCTCCGGCTCGTATCCGGAAGCCCTCACGTATTTCCCGGAGCCGGAGTCGTTCATGCTCGGCCCTGAGCGGTACCTCGACCAGGTACGCCGTCTCAAGCAGGCCATGCGCATCCCCGTGATCGCGTCGCTGAACGGCGCGACGCCGGGCGGATGGGTCACGTTCGCGACCCGCATCGCCGAGGCCGGGGCCGACGCTCTCGAGCTGAACCTCTACGACCTCGGCGCGCACGACGGCGAGCCCGGATTCTCGCTCGAGCGGCGGTTTCTGGAGATCGTACGATCCGTCAAAGCCGCCGTGAGGATCCCCGTCGCCGTGAAGCTGTCGCCGTTCTTCTCATCCCTCGGCTCGTTCGCGTCCGAGCTCGACGGGATGTCCGTGGACGGGCTCGTCCTTTTCAATCGCTTCTACCAGCCCGACATCGATCCCGAGACGCTGGACGTGACGCCCGCATTGCGGCTCTCGACGCACGACGAGCTGCTCCTCCGCCTAAGGTGGCTCGCGATGCTTTCCGGGCGCGTGAAGGCGTCCCTCGCGGTGACGGGCGGCGTCCACGACGCGCGCGACGCGATCAAGGCGATCATGGCCGGCGCCGATGCCGTCCAGATGGTCTCGGCGCTCCTCCTGCGCGGCCCGAAGGCGCTCGCCGAGGTGCGCGCCGACGTCACGCGGTGGCTGGAGGAGCACGAGTACGAATCGCTGGCCCAGATGAAGGGCAGCATGAGCCTCCTCTCGTGCCCGGACCCCGCGGCCTACGAGCGCGCGAACTACGCGCGCGTCCTCCAGAGCTACAAGCTGACCGAGCCCGCCGCGATCTGAGCCCGATTCTTCTTGGCGGACGCGCGGTGAGATACGCTCTTCGCCAGATGACCCGCGCTCTTCCCCGGGCTCTCCTTGTGGCCGTCGTCCTCGCGGGGCCGATCTCGCCCGCTCTCGCGCAGCTCCTGCCCCTCCCGGGCCCGACGCCCGCCGCGGGAGTCGAGCCCGTCGGCGACCCCTACCGCCGCGAGACGCCGTACGGCGCGTTCTTCGGGTACATCCGGGCCGCCCAGAAGGAGAACTGGGCCGTCGCGAGCGAATACCTCCAGTGGCCCAAGGGCGGCAAGATTTCCCGGGAGGAGATCGCCCGCCAGCTCAAGGCGCTCCTCGACGAGCGCTTCGTCGGCGATCTCGAAAAGCTGAGCCGCTCGTCGGCCGGAGACTTCAACGACGCCTTCGCGTCCGGCCTCAATCTGGTAGGACACATCGAGGCCGGAGACGACTCCTTCGACCTCGTGCTCGTGCGGACGACTCCCGCCGAAGGGCCCGCGATCTGGCTTGTCAGCTCGCAATCCCTCCGCGAGGTTCCGGCCGCTTTCAAGGGCCTCAGGTCGCCCGCGATCGAAAGCCACATCCCCTCCTTCCTGAAAAAGCCGGTGGGAAAGTTCCGTCTCTGGCAGTTCCTCGGCTTCTTCCTCCTCATTCCTCTTCTCTACGCGGCGAGCCGCCTTCTCGTGAGCGGGGTCTTCGCGCTCCTGCAGCGGCTTTTCGCGTCGCACGCGTGGGGAGCCGAACTCCTTCGGGGCGCCGCCGGTTTCCGCGATCCCGTGGCTCTCCTCCTCACGGTGCCGCTCCATCGCGCCTGCGTCTCGCGCCTCGCCCTTCCTCTTCTCAGCCGCTACTACTACACACAGTTCGCGTGGCTCGTCGTCATCTTCGGCATCGCGTGGCTCTTTTTCCGTCTCATCGACTTCGTGAACGGGCGGGCGGCGCTGAAGCTCCTCGCCAGGGGCGCGAGCGCGACGTCATCGCTCACGATCGCGCGCATGCTACTGCGGGGAGCGGTGGTCACCGCAGCCGTGCTCGGCGCGCTCGCGAGCTTCGGCATCAACCTCACGGCCACTCTCGCCGGCCTCGGCATCGGCGGCGTGGCTCTCGCTTTTGCGGCGCAAAAGAGCCTAGAGAACCTCTTCGGCGGCTTCGTCGTGCTCGGCGACCGGATCATGCGTGTTGGCGACACCGTCCGCATCGGGACGGCCGAGGGCACGATCGAGGACGTCACGCTCTACGCCACGCGTATGCGCCTTTTCGACCGCTCGGTCGTCACGATTCCGAACGGCACGCTCATCACGGCCCAGGTCGAAAACCGGAGCCGGCGCGACAAGTTCCTCGTCAACCCAACCCTCGGGCTCCGCACCGAGACGACGGCGTCGCAGATGCGGGCGGTTCTCGACGGAATCCGCCAGCGGCTCGCCGCCGACCCGCGCGTCGAGAAACAGACTCTTCGCGTGCGCTTTCTTCGGTTGGGCGCGTATACGCTCGACGTCGAGGTCTTCGCGTACGTTCTCGCGGCGGACTACGCCGCGTACCTCGAAGCGCAGGAAGAGCTTCTTTTCCTGATCCTGGAAAGGATCGAAGCGGCAGGGACAGGTCTCGCGATTCCCTCGCAAATGACGTACGTGGCCGGTGAGGGCATCCGCTCGCGGGATCCGAAAGGAGACCTGGAGCCGGGACACCCGGAGCGATGAAGACGACCCGGACGTTCCGGTTTTCCGGGCTCGTCGTCCTCGGCGGAGCCCTCCTCGCCGCCGTGGGGTCGGACGGCGTCCGGGCGCTCGGCGTCGTCCTCCTCGTCTTCGGCATTCCCGTCTTCGCCTTCAGCGCGACGCGGCACCTCCTGCGCGGCCTCCTGTGGCGCGTGGGAAGCCGCCTCGCCGTGTCGTACCTCCTCCTTCTCTCGGCGGTCGTCTTCGCGGCCTTCTTCGTCTACGCGGGCCTTCTCGTCATCGCGGGGCAGCTCGGGACGCGCCGCGTCGAGGCCGCGCTCGAGAAGCGGCGGGCCGCCGTCGCGGCGCTCGCGCACGAGCTCGCGCCGCGCCTCGAGACGGCGCGCGACCCGGCCGCGCGGGCCCGGGCGTTCGCGGAGGCCGCCTCCACGTCGCCGGCGCCGTCCGAGATCGGGATGGTCTGGCAGCCGAAGGATGGGACCGTCGAGAGGGCCGGCGGCGCGGCCGCCCCGGACCTCGCGCTGCGACCCTGGATGATGGCGCGCGCGTCCGTCGTCGCGAAGTCGGAGGGGCAGGTCTTCGCGGCCGCGGTCGAGCCGCGCCCCGCCGGCACGCTCGTCCTCACGCTGCGCCTCCACTCCGGCCTCCGCCGCGAGATCGAGAAGGAGACCGGCAACATCATCCGCTTCCACGGCGCGGCCAAGGTGAAGGAGGAGCCCGTCGACGTGCCCAAGGGCGGCGTTCGCTTCACGCTCGACCCGGGCAAGAAGGGCAAGACGATGAGCATCACGGGCGCGCCGGACTCGGGCGGCGAGGAGGCGGCATCTGGCGAGACGGCGGCGCCGCCCGCGGGCTCGGGCCCGTGGTCCGCGCGCTGGACAGCGTTCCCGCTGTTCCTGTCCGAGCCCGTCCTCGACTGGGAGACCGGGCGGCCGCTCGAGGGAAGGACCGTCCTCATCCTCGTGCGGACGTCGCTCGAGCGCGAGGCGCGCGCGCTCTTCGGGGACCTCAGGGTCGCGGGCTCCGAGCGCCTCGATCTGAGTCGCGTCGTCCTCGGCGTCATGGGCGGGCTCGGGATCGCGACGCTCGTCGTCTTCGCGGGGGCCTCGCTCCTCGCCGGCCTCCTCGTCTACCGGATCGCACGGGCGACGCGCCGCCTCTCGCTCGGGTTCGCGGAGATCGAGAAGGGCAATTTCGGGCACCGCGTCGTCTTCAAGGGTCACGACCAGCTCGCGGCCCTCGTCGGGAGCTTCAACCACATGGTCGAGCGCCTCTCGGCGAGCGTCGCGGCGCGCGCCGAGAAGGAGGCTCTCGAGCACGAGCTGTCCGTTGCACGCGACCTCCAGCGGCGCCTCCTTCCCCCCGCGGACTTCGCGTGCCCGGGCGTTGGGATCGCCGTGGACTTCGCGCCCGCGGCCGCCATCGGAGGCGACTTCTACGACCTTTCGTACTCGGAGCGCGTGCTCACGGTCTCCGTGGCCGACGTGTCGGGCCACGGGCTGCCGGCGGGGCTCGTGATGGCCGCCGCGAAGGCGTCCCTCGGCATGCTGGCCCGGACGGGCGCGGGCGGCGTCCGGCTCATGGAGCTGCTGCATGAGGAAATCGTCCGGACGACCGAACGGCGGACGTTCGTCACGCTCGCGCATCTCGTCTTCGATCTCGCGAAGGGCACGGTGGCCTTCACGAACGCCGGGCACCCGTATCCGTACCGCGTGGGCCGGGATGGAACGGTCGAGGCGCTCACGAATTCCGCCCGCCCGCTCGGCCTGGCCCTTTCCGGCGGGTGGCACACCGTCTCGGCTCCGCTCGTGCCCGGCGACTGCTGGGCCCTCTTCTCCGACGGCCTCGTGGAGGCCACGCGCGCGGGGTCGGACGAATCGTGGGGGTTCGCGCGCCTCGAGGAAGTGCTGCGCGCGGGGCAAGCGGAGAGCGCGGCCGCCCTGAAGGACCGGATCCTCCGCGCGCAGCGCGCCTTCACGGACCGCGCCGACACCGAGGACGACCGGACGCTCCTCGTCCTCCGGATCGACGGCGCCGTCAGCGCCGGAGCGTGAACGTGCGCGTGAACCCGTCCGACGTGTCCGTAACCGTCACCGAGACGGCTGCCTCGCTTCCGAGCGCGTAGGTCTCCACGACCTCGGGTCCATGCGCGTGGCGTTTCACGTCTGCCGTGGAGAGCGCGCGACCTCTGAGCCCGCGTTCGAACGGGAAGAGCGCTTCGTCCCAGGGCGTGACGTCTCCGTCCGGCCGGCCGCCCGTGAGGCGGGTGCATTCGAGAAACCGAAAGTGGCCCACGTTGTGCGCGGCGCGATAGCGGCGCGTGACCGACACAGGGGCCGCGCCGGGTGCCGGGAGAGCCGTCCCCTTCGGGAAGATCGCGTCGAACGCGACGTCCGTCCCCGCGTCGCTCTCGCGGAAGACGCCGAAGTGCCGCGAAAGCTTGTCCTCCAGCGCCCAGCCGGCCTCGCGGTCGAGGAAGATCGCAAGCCCCATCGCCGTCGCGGCAAAGGGATGCGGCGAGCGGCGGACGCGCTTCTCGCCAAAGCGCTCCTTGAGGACCCGCGTCACGAGCGGGAAGAGGCCGCCGCCGCCGACCACGTAGAGTCCCGCGACCTCGCTCCACGCGATCGCGCTTCCGCGATCGGAGTCCACGAGGAGGGGCTCGACGGCCTCCACCGAGCGATGGACGAGCGGAGCGCACGCGGCGTAGATCTCGTCGGCGGACAGGACGAGAGGCTCCTTCCCGATTGCCGCGAGGTCGACGACCACGCGCCGCGTGTTCGGAGAGAGGTTCTCTTTCTGGCGCACGCATTCCTCAAGGACGAGGGCGCGAGCGGCGCCGTCGAGGGGACCGGCCGAAGCGCGGTCGAGAACGAGCGCGAGGATCGCTTCGTCAAAATCGTCGCCGCCGAGCCGTCGGACGCCGTTCGTGGCGACGACCTCGTTTGTCTTTCCCGTCATCCTCAGGAGCGAGGCGTCGAACGTGCCTCCCCCGAGGTCGTAGACGACGAGGTACTCACGCTTCGGATCCGCGCGCCGGTAACGGTGCGCGTACTCGAAGCCCGCGGCAGAGGGCTCGTTGAGGAGCGCCTCCACCGCAAAGCCGCCGGCCTTGAACGCCTCGAGCGTGAGAAACCGCTGGGCCGTCGTCGCGTTCGCGGGCACGGACACGGCGGCGTGGAGCGCTTCGTCGGCCGCCAGCCCTGCGTTCGATCGCTCGACGAGCTCACGGTGGAGCGCGGAGAAAAAGCCCGAAGTTAGATCGAGAAGAGACACACGCCAGGAGCCGATCGCGATCTCCGTCTCCGGACCGGCGGCGTCGAGAGTGCGCTTGAGCGATCGGACGACCGTCCAGCCGGGCTCGTGCCGCACGGCGAACGCCTGCCACCCGTAGCGCCATTCACCCGTCTTCTCCTCGAGGGCGACGAGCGACGGCACGAAATCGCCGCCGTCGAACGAGACGACGGGATAGTTCCCGCGGTCCACGAGCGTGACGACGGTGTGCGTGGTGCCGAAGTCGATGCCGAGTCTCATCTCGTGAGTTTAGTTAACATCCTTCGCATGGTGTTTTCGCGCATGGCTCTCGTTCTCGCCGGCTCCGTCCTCGCATGTCCCGCCTCGCTCCTCGCCCAGGCCCCGGCGCGGCCCGCTGCGGCCGCGACGATGGTCGTCTCGGCGACGAAGGCCGCAGAGGATGCGCTCGACGTGGCGGCACCAGTCTCCGTCGTTTCGGGCGACGAGTTGCGCCGCCGCGGCGCGAAGACCGTCGCGGACGCGCTGCAGGACGTCGCGGGTCTCGACACGGGGAGCGGCTCCGACAACGGCAACCGGCTCGCGAACATCGGGGTCTGGGGCCTGAAGGAATTCGACGCGCTTCTCGTCACGGTGGACGGCGTTCCCGCAGGCGGCCCGTTCAACCCGTCGCTCGCCCAGATCCCCGTCGAGGACATCGACCGGATCGAGATCGTGAAGGGGCCGCAGGGCACGCTCTACGGCGTCTCGGCCTTCGCCGGGATGATCCAGGTCTTCACGCGGCATCCGAAGAAAGCCGGCGGGTCGCTCACGCTCGGCGGCGGTTCCTTTTCGGACAAGCACGGCAACCTCTCGTACGTGGCCGCGAATGGCGACCAGACGATCCACCTCTTCGGCACGATGGGACGAAACAAGGGCTGGCAGGACGGGACGGACGCCTCGTCGGACCGGCTCTCTCTTGGCTTTAGCCAGCGCACGAAAGAGGGCTCGGTGGACGTGACCGCTTCCATTCTTCGCGACACGAGCTACTTCGGATCGCCGCTTCCCGTCGACGGCGGGCAGCCGGTACCCGGATTCGAGATCGACAGGAACTATGCGATCGGCGGCGGACGGCTCGATCATCGCGTCTACTCGCTCGCGTCCACCGTGTCGCAGCCACTGTCGGCGAACGTTCGCCTCGAAAACACGCTGGGCCTCACGCGCGACGAACAGATCGCCGTGCGCTCGTTCATCGTCGGGAGCGACGGCACGACCGCCACGGCGACGGGCACGTCCGTCCGGCCGCTCGAGACGACGCTCTACAACGACGCCCGGATCGTCTCCAACTTCACCGCCGGCGGCCACCAGCGCCTCGTGGCCGGCATCGCCTACACGACGGGCAAGACGACGCTCGACGGCACGGGGTTCGATTTTTCGCTTCTGTCCGGGCCGCATCCCGTGGTACCGACTCTTGACGAGGTCCCCGTGAGCGATCACCGCTCCGCGGAGGACCGCCGGACGTTCTGGGGCTTCTACGCGAACGACGAGTGGACGCCGTTCCACGCCCTCACGCTCACGTTCGGAGCGCGCTACGACCGTACCTCGGAGTCGCTCGACGCGACGGTGGCCGAAGTCGGCGCGCCCGCGCCGAACGTCGCGGCGGACAGCCGGACGGACGGGAAGTGGTCCGGCGGCGTCGCGGCCCTGGTCCGGATCGTCGACAGGCCGCAGGCGTCCGTGCTCAACGCCTTGAACGTCTACGTCTCGGCCAAGAGCAACTTCAAGCCCGCGGCCCCGAACATCCTCGAGGCCGAGAGCGCGCGCATCCTAGAGCCCGAGCGCGCGCGTTCCGGCGAGATCGGACTCAAGACGCGCTGGGCGCGTGGCACGCTGTCTTTGGACGTCACGTTCTTCCACATGAACTTCGAGAACCTCGTCGTTTCGACGGCGGGCCCGGACGGCCAGCCCCTGCTCACGAATGCCGGCGAGGAGCGGTTCCAAGGAATGGACGCCGAGCTCGTGTGGGCGCTGCCGAAGTTCGAGGGCTGGTCGCTCGCGGCGGGTTACGGCCACCACGACGCCACGTACGTGAGCTTCTCGTTCCTCACCCCCGACGGCCAGTTGCGCGTCGTGGATGGCATGCGTCTCGAGCTGGTGCCGCGGGACCTCTGGAACGCGCGCGTCTCGTACGCCCCGAAGGCGGGCCTCGGCTTCTGGGGAGCCGTGCGCCATCAGGGCATCCGGCCCCTCACGCGGCGGAACACGTTCTACACGGACTCTTTCTACGAGTGGGACGCCGGGGCGTCGTGGGAGTTCTCCTGGGGGCGCGTGTCGCTCGTCGGCCGCAACCTCCGCGACGATCGCCACTACACCTCCGACAGCGAGATCGGAGACAGCCAGTTCTACGTCGCGCCGCCGCGGCGGTTCGTCGGAGAACTTACGCTGAAGTTCTAGCCATCTCGACACCGGACGCCACGAGGCTCAGCTCCTTCTGGTCGCCGTTGATCGCGTCGGGCTTGCCGCCCGGCGCTTCCGAGGCGTAATGCTTCGCCGTCGCCTCGGGGATCGTCTTCACGTTGAAGACGCCCTCCATGACGGCCGTCGCGCCCGCGGAGTCCTTCGGGACGAAGAAGCCGTAGTCCTTGAAGGTGACGCGGACGGACTGGTCGCCGGACCTGAGGGTCATCCAGCAGCCCTTTTCCTGGCAGACGGTCGAGACGACGCCTTCGGTTTTCACGGTCTTGCCGGACCACGCGGCGGGGTCCTTCACGAGGTCGGCGAGGGCGACCTTCGGCGAGTCCCCGAGCGGCGCGCCGAACTTGCCGGCGGCGGCGAGGAGGGAGATCGGGAGGAGGAGCAGGAGAGCCGGTGCGATTCGCTTCATGGGAATGAATCTTAGCGCCGGCGCGTTAGGATGCCTGTTCGAGAGGAGATCCCAGATGCCCACCGAGCTGCCCCCGCGGCCCTTCGATTCCCCGCAGCCGATCAGCCCGTCGGCGTCGATCGCGGTGTCCGGCTTCCTCGCCCGCGTCTACGGCTGGATGGCGACGGGCCTTCTCGTCACGGCCGGCGCGGCGCTTTTCACCGTCTCGAACGAGACCGTCCTCCACGCGGTCTTCGGGAACCGTGTCGTGTTCTACGGCCTCCTGTTCGCGGAGCTCGGGCTCGTCGTCTGGCTGTCCGGCCTCGTCGGGAAGCTCTCGTCCGGCGCGGCCTCGGCCGTTTTCCTCCTTTACTCCGCCCTGAACGGCGTGACGCTCGCGAGCATCTTCTTCGCGTTCACGGCGGGCTCGATCGCCTCGACGTTCCTCGTCGCGGCGGGCACGTTCGCCGCGATGAGCGTCTTCGGCCTCACCACTCACCGGACTCTCGACGGTCTCGGCTCCTTCGCCTTCATGGGCCTCATCGGGGTGATCATCGCTTCCGTCGTGAACCTCTTCATGAGGTCCGACATGCTCGGCTTCGTGGTGAGCTGCGTGGGCGTCATCGTCTTCGTCGGCCTCACGGCCTACGACACGCGCAAGCTCAAGGTGATGGCGCTCGCGGTGGATGGCGGGTCCGAGGAAGGCCGGCGCGGCGCGATCTCCGGCGCGCTCGCCCTCTATCTCGACTTCATCAACCTCTTCCTGATGATGCTCAGGTTCTTCGGAAACCGCAGGTAGAGCCATCGAGAGCCCGGGGGGGTTCGACTCCTTCCTCGCGTGGGCCGTGTCCGTGGTGGGGATCGCCACGGGCGCGGCCTACGTGCCGCAGGCGGCCCGCATCTGGCGGCGGAAGAGTTCCGAGGACGTCTCCGTGCTCACGTATGCGATGTTTCTCGGCGGGCAGGTGATCTATCTCCTCTACGGGATCCGCTTCCGCCAGACGCCCATCGTGATCGGCATGGCCGCGAACATCGCGGGCAGCCTCGCCGTCATCCTCTCGGCGCTGCGTTTCCGCAAGGCCGCGTGACGATCCTCCCGTCCCCGCCCGGGGCCGACGCGTATCTCGCCGTCGACAAGCGGCCCGGAATCGCGGTACACGGCCCCGGTGGCCTCCTCGGCGCGCTCCGCGAGCGCTTCGGTGCGGAGCTCGCGCTCGTCCACCGGCTCGACAAGGAGGCGTCCGGCGTCCTCCTCCTCGCGAGGAACGCGGACGCGCTCCGCGCCGCGCACGCGGCCTGGCCGACGAACGTCGTGAAGACCTACCTCGCCGTCACGAGAGGCGTCCCCGATCCTTCCGAAGGGCGCGTGGACGCTCCGTTGCTCGAACACCACACGTCGCGGCCGAACCTCCTGAAGCGTGCCGTCAAGGCGGCCTACGGCCCTTCGCGGGCGGGACATCTCCTCTCGGGCCGCCGCGTGCTCGCGATCCAGCCCCTGCCTCCGCCCGGCCGGACCGCCGTTCATCCGGCGGGCCGCCCGGCCGCGACGCGCTATCGGGTGCTCGAGGACCGTGGCGCGGCGGCTCTCGTCGAGCTGGTCCCCGAGACGGGTCGCATGCACCAGCTCCGAATTCACCTGCTTCACCTCGGCACACCGCTCCTCGGAGACCCCGCTTACGACCCCGGGCGCAAAGGCGGCGACCCTCCCCCGCTGCTGCACGCGGTGCGTCTCGTCTGGACGGATCCTCCCGGAATGCCTCGAGGCACGACATGGACGTGGGAGGCGCCGCCCCCCGCGCTTTCCGCGCTTTCCGTTCCTGGGCCATGATCCAGGGTGTGACCGATCCCGCTCTTCCCCCCGAGACGCTCGCGGCGCTCACCGGGCTGTCCGGGGAAAGGCCGCTCGTCGTCTTCGACCTCGAGACGACCGGCGCCGACCGCCTGACGGACCGGATCGTGGAAATCGCGGCTCTCCGGTTCGGCCCGGCCGGCGCGGTCGCCGCTTTCGAGTCACGCGTGAACCCGGGCGTGAAGATCCCGCGCGAGTCCACGCGCATCCACGGCATCGGTGACGCCGACGTGGCCGGGGCGCCGGCATTTTCCGAGCTCGCGGGCCGGATTCTCGAGTTCTTCGGCGACGCGGACCTCGCGGGTTACAACGTGCGCGCCTTCGACGTGCCCGTGCTTCTGCGCGAGTTCGAGCTCGCGAACGTGGTGTTCGAGCTCGAGAACCGGCGCATCGTGGACATGCAGACGATCTACTTCCGGAAGGAGCCGCGCGACCTCGCCGCGGCGGTGCGTTTTTTCGCCGGGCGCGAGCACACCGGCGCGCACTCGGCGCTCGCCGACGTCATCGCGTCGGCGGAAGTCCTCGCCGGCCAGCTCCGGCGCTATGCGGACCTTCCGCGCGACGTCGCCGCGCTGCACGAGCTTTCCCGGCCGCCGGAGGGCCGGTTCGCGGATCCCGACAAACGCTTTCTCTGGCGGGACGGAGAGATCGTCTTCGCCTTCAGCGAGCACCGCGGCAAGACGCTCGAGGAGGTCGCCGAAAAGCACCCGGGATTCCTCGACTGGATGATCTCGAAGAGCTTTTCGGAAGAGTCCAAGCGGATCGCGCGCGACGCGCGCCGGGGCATCTTTCCAAAGAAGCCATGAGCGAGCCGCAACGCCCTTCGCGCGGCCTCGGGAGGCGGCGCGGCCGGACCGCGCGCATCGCGCTCCTCACGCTCGGCTGGTGCCTCCTCACGCTCGGGCTCATCGGAGGCCTTCTTCCCGTCATTCCGGGCTGGCCGTTCGGCATCGCCGGCGCCGCGATCCTCTACGTGGAGAGCCGGTGGGTGCAGCGCAAGGTGAGGCGCTTCCGCCAGCACAACCCGAGATTCGAGCGCACGTGGCTGAAGGCGCGCGCGTGGCTGAGGGAACGCCGCCGCGCCCGCCGGACTCGCGACACAAACGCCGCGCGCCCCTGAAGAACCCGAAACGGCCGCGGTCAGTCCATCTGCCTTCTCAGGAACGTCGGGATGTCGAAGATGTCCTCGCGCGGGTCGCGCATGTTGATGAGGTTCACGCCGTAGCCCTGATCTTCCGGGATCGGCGTCTCGGGAGCCGTGCGCGCGCGTTCGCGCTCGCGCTCGCTTTCCGCCGCCGGCCTCGCGCCGCTCGGCGTGACGGGTAGCGACACCTCGCGGCGCGAGGCGAGAGCCGCCGGCGCGTCGAAACCCGTCGCGATGACGCTGATCTTGACCTCGTCCTTCATGTCCTTGTCCAGGACGAGGCCGAAGATGACGTTCGCCTCCTCGTCCGCCGCCTGCTGGATGATCGCGCACGCCTCGTTCACTTCGGCGAGCGTAAGGTCGTCGCCGCCGGTCACATTGATGAGGATGGCGCGCGCGCCCTGGATGGACTGCTCTTCGAGGAGCGGGTTCGAGATCGCGCGCTGCGCGGCCTCGACAGCCCGGTGCTCGCCCGACGCCGTGCCGGTGCCCATGAGGGCCATGCCCATGTTCTCCATGACCGTCTTCACGTCGGCGAAGTCGAGGTTCACGACGCCGGGCACCGTGATGAGGTCGCTGATGCCCTGCACGGCCTGCCGGAGCACGTCGTCCGCGATGCGGAACGCCTCCCAGGTCGTCACGTTCCGCTCCACGAACGAGTAGAGCCGCTCGTTCGGGATCGTGATGAGCGTGTCGACGTACTCACGCAGCTCCGCGATGCCGTCCTCGGCGTAGCGCAGCTTCCGCCGCCCTTCGAAGGAGAACGGCTTCGACACGATGGCGACGACGAGCGCGCCCGCCTCGGACGCGAGCCGCGCCACGACCGGCGCCGCCCCCGTGCCCGTCCCGCCACCCATGCCGGCCGTCACGAAGACCATGTCCGAGCCCGTGAGAACCTGCGTGATCCTCTCGGCGTCCTCGAGCGCGGCATTGCGGCCGACCTCGGGGTTCGATCCCGCGCCCATGCCTCGCGACGTCGTGAGGCCGAGCTGCAGTTTCGTCGAGGCGCGGTTCACACGCAGCACCTGGAGATCGGTGTTCGCGGCCACGAACTCGATCCCCTTGATGCCGGCCTGGATCATGCGGTTGACGGCGTTGCCGCCGCCCCCGCCCACGCCCACGACCTTGATCTTCGCGGGAGGAGGAACCTCGTCGTTCAGGGAAATCGGGAGCGACGGGTGGGGCTCGTCGTCGAAAAGGATCATGTTCTTTCCTCCATCGATATCACAGAGCGGTGGACGCGAGAAACAAGTTCTTGAGGGAGCCTTTGAGTTTCTCGAGAAGGCCCGGACCGGCGCCGCGCGAGCGCTTCCTCGACGCGGCGGCGCTGCCGCGGCCGTAGAGCAGGAGACCCGCCGCACAGGCCCATTCCGGCGAGGCGATGACGTCCGTCAGCCCGCCGAGGCCGCGCGGCACGCCCCGGCGCACGGCCACGCCGAGGACCTGCTCGGCGACCTCCAGGAGGCCGTCCAGCTCGGCGCCGCCGCCCGTCAGGACGAGTCCGGCGCGCAGCTCGCCCGCGGGAACCTCCCGGACCGACTCCTCCCAGAGCAGCGTGAGAAGCTCCTCGGCGCGCGGCTGGAGGATCTCAGCGATCTCGCGCCGCTTGACGGGATGGACGCCGCGCCCGCCGGTGAGCGGCACGTCGAGCGACTCGCTTTCGCTCACGAGCGCGGCCATCGCCGCGCCATACTTGCGCTTGAGCCGCTCGGCGTCGGGCACGGGGGTCTTCAGGACGACCGCGAGGTCGTTCGTGAAGTGGTCCCCACCCACGGGCAGGACTGACGTGTGCGCGAGCGCTCCATGGCGCCAGACGGCGACCTCCGTCGTCCCGCCGCCGATGTCGGCGAGGACGACGCCCAGCTCGCGCTCGTCCGGCGTCAGTACCGCTTCGCTCGCGGCGAGCGGCTCGAGCACCATCTCGATCACCTCGACACCCGCGCGGTTCACGCAGTTCAGAAGGTTCTGCGTCGTAGCGACGGGCACGGTGACGACGTGGACGTCGGCCTCGAGCCGGCTGCCCACCATGCCGAGCGGGTCGGCGACCCCGTCCTGCCCGTCCACGACGAACTCGCGCGGGAGGACGTGGAGGATCTCGAACTCCGAAGGAATCGGTACCGAGCGCGCTGCGTCGAGCGAGCGCTGGATGTCCTCGCGCGTGATCTCGCGGTTCTTCGCGGCCACCGCGACGACCTGCCGGCTGTTGAACGACTTGACGGCCGGCCCGGCGACGCCCACGACCGCACGCTCGATCTGGGCGCCGGCCATGATCTCGGCTTCCTCCGTCGCGCGCTTGATCGCGTCGACCGTGACGGGCACGTCGATGATGGCACCCTTGCGCGCGCCCTTGTGCGCGGCGGTGCCCTTGCCGATGATGTCGATGCGGCCCGTCGCGTCCAGTTCGGCGATGAGGGCGCAGACCTTCGTCGATCCGATGTCGAGGCTGACGAGGTACGAAGCGGGTTTCGGCATCCAAGGTCCTCTCAGGTCTTCCCGCGCCCGGTGTCACCGGGCGCTTTCAGCACGATGCGTCCCGCGAAGCGCAGGTCCGCCTCGGTCGCGGGTAGGGAATGACGGTCGAGCTCGGGGCGGAGGGCGAGGAACGCGCGCCACAGCGGCGCGGCGCGCTTCGGCTCGGCGGCGTCGGGCCCGAACAGGAGGCACGCCTTGGCGATGCGGTCCGTCACCGTGAAGCCCTCGGGCACGAGGACGATGCCGGACACGCGCGCCAGGAGCTCGGGATCCTCCTCCCGAAGGGTCTCGAGGAACCTCGCGCCGCGCGCGAGCGCCGCCGCGTCGGACGCGCCGGAGAGGACCACGAAGTCGTCGCTCTTCGAGAGCGCGAGGCCCGTGTACGGGCCGATGAAGCTGCCTCCGCGGTCGATCGTCCACAGCTCGCCGTCCTTGTCGGCGCGAGCCACGAGCGCGACGGGCGGCCGTGCCACGACGCGCACGGCGATCGTGTCCGGCACGATGCAGCGTGCCGTCGCGGACGCGACCCATGAGCGCTTCGACAGCTCCGCCACCGGCTGGTCGAGATCGAGAAAGAGGAGCGGGCGTCCGATCCAGCCGTCCGTCAGCTCTTCCGCCTCGGACCGCCGCGCCTCCGGCACGCCCTCGAGGACGACGCGATTCACGGCGAAGCGCGGGTGCGTCCGCAAAAGGAGGAGGCCCGAAAGGCCGAGGACCACGAGGAGAAGGGAAACCACGGCCGGCACGAGCAGCTGCCGTCCCGCGCGGCGCCGCATGGGGCGTACGGTGCGGGAGGCGGGGAGGCGGTAGAACGAGCTCAAGTCTCTTTGCTTCCCTCGCGCTGCTGCGCCTTGTTCAGAAAGTCTTCTCCAAAATGATTCACATCGCCGGCCCCCATCGTGAGCAGGAGATCGCCTTCCTTGAGCTCTTCGTCCAGCGCTTTTCCGATCTCCGCGCGGTCCGCGATGTAGCGCGCGGCCCGGTGCCCGCGCGCCGTCGCCGCGTCGGCCACGAGCGCGCCCGTCACGCCCTCGCGCGGCGCCTCGCGCGAGCCGTAGACCGGCGCCACGAGCAGGACGTCCGCGTTCAGAAACACCGCCCCGAAGGTCGCCGCGAAGTCCTTCGTGCGGGAGTAGAGATGCGGCTGGAAGAGCGCGACGACGCGCCGGTCCGGGTACGATTGGCGGGCGGCCGCGAGCGTCGCGGCCACCTCCGTCGGGTGGTGCGCGTAGTCGTCGACCACGACGATGCCGCCCCTCTCTCCTTTTTTCTCGAAGCGCCGGATCACGCCCGCGAATTCCTCGAGCGCGCGGGCGGCGATCCCGAACGGAATCGATAGCTCACGCGCGACGGCGAGCGCTGCAAGCGCGTTTTTCACGTTATGGAGGCCCGGCACCTTGAGAGCGACGGCCCCCATGAAGTCGCGGCCCGCGGTCGCGACGAACCGCGTGCCCGTCCGCTCCAGCACGAGGTCGCGCACCGTCACGTCGGCCTGAGGCGTCAGGCCGAACGTCACGACGCGGCGCGAGACGAGAGGCCGGATCTCCTGCACGTTCGGGTCGTCCAGGCCGAGGATCGCGGCGCCGAAGAAGGGCACGCTTCGCGCGAAGCGCGCGAACGTCTCCTGGATGTCCGCGAGGTCGCGGTAGGTGTCGAGATGCTCGAGGTCGATGTTGTTCACGACCGCCAGCATCGGCGAGAGCGCCAGGAACGACCGGTCGAACTCGTCGGCCTCGGCCACGAGGTATTCCCCGTGCCCGAGCCGGGCCGTGCCCACCTCGCGCATGCGGCCGCCCACGATGATCGTGGGGTCGAGGCCCGCCGCCATCAGGATCGCGCCGGTCATGGACGTCGTCGTCGTCTTGCCGTGCGTGCCCGAGATCGCGATTCCCCGCTTGACGCGCATGACCTCCGCGAGCATTTCGGCCCGCTTGATGACGGGAAGGCCGGCGGACCGGGCGGCAACGACTTCCGGGTTGCTCTCGTTGACCGCGCTTGAATAGATGACGACGTCCGCGCCGGACGTGTTTTCAGCCCGGTGGCCCTGGTACACCTGGATGCCGAGGCTCTTCAGGCGCATGGTCGTCTCCCCGAGCGTGAGATCCGACCCGGTCACGTCGAGCCCGACGCTTTTCAGCAGCTCGGCGAGGCCGCTCATCCCGATGCCGCCGATCCCCACGAAATGGAGGCGCTTCACCCTCAGGAAATTCATGCCGCCTCCACCTCGAACAGCAGATCGCACAGCCGCGAAGCCGCATCCGGAAGAGCCGAGCGGCGCGCCGCCTCGCCCATCTCGAGGAGGCGCAACGGGTTGCCCAGAAGGCCCGCGAGCGCCGCCCCGAGAGTCTCGTCCGTCGCCTCGGCCTCCGTGAGAACCACGGCCGCGCCTTTCGACTCGAGCGCGCGGGCGTTTGCTTCCTGGTGAGCATGCGTCGCGGCGGCGAACGGCACGAGGAGCGCCGGGCGGCCGGCCGCCGCGATCTCGGCGATCGTCATCGCGCCCGCGCGCCCGACGACGAGATCCGCAGCCGCGTACGCGGCGGCCATGTCGTCGAGAAACTCGTGGACCAACGCGCGATCGGCGGGGAGGCCGAGCCTCGCGTACGACGTCACGACCTCACCGGCGCGGTCCTTTCCCGCCTGATGCACGACGTCGAAGGCGATCCCCGCCGCGGCGACCCGCGCCAGCGCGGGAGGCACGAGGCGATTCAGGATCTGTGCGCCCTGGCTGCCACCGACGACGAGAATTCTGAGACGGCGATGTTTCTCCCGCGAGATGAGGGATGGGATTTCGAAAAAGTCTTTTCGGACCGGATTGCCCGTCACGATCGCTCCGGGCAGCGCCGCGGCTCCGCGCGCGGTGCCGACCGCGACGCGTTTCGCCACGCGCGCGAGCAGGCGGTTCGTGAGGCCGGGGACCGCGTTCTGTTCGTGAATCAGCGTCGGCACGCGGCGCGCCCACGCCGTGGCCACGAGCGGGCCCGAGGCATAGCCGCCGACGCCCACGACGGCGCGCGGGGCGTGCCGCGCGAGAAGGCGCAGCGAATCGACGAACGCCAGTGGCAGCGCGAGGAATCCGTCGAAGCGCGCGCGCCAGCCCTTGCCCACGAGGCCCTTCGCGCGGATGAGCTCGAGGGGGAAACCGGCCTTCGGCACGAGGGTCGTCTCGAGCCCGCGCGCGGTGCCCACGAACACGACGGGTGCGCCCGGCCGCCGCCGCCGGATCTCGCTGGCCAGCGCGAGCGCCGGGAAGACGTGCCCGCCCGTCCCTCCGCCCGCGATGAGAAAGCCGCGCTCGGTCATGACGCGTGCTGCGAGAGGTTGAGGAGGATCCCGACGGCGAGGAGGTCGGCGAAGAGCGCCGACCCGCCGTACGAGAGAAACGGCAGCGGGATCCCCTTTGTGGGCAGGAGCGAAAGGACGACGGAGATGTTGACGAGCGCCTGCACGACGATCATCACGGAGAAGCCGATCCCCAGAAGCCGCCCGAAGGAGTCGGGAGCGTTCGCGGCGGCACGGACGCCGCGCGCGAAGAGGAAGCCGAACAGCGCGAGGACGGCGGCGCAGCCGATGAGCCCCAGCTCCTCGCCCACGATCGCGTAGATGAAGTCCGTGTACGGATAGGGCAGGAAGAAGAGCTTCTGCTTGCCGTGCCCGAGGCCGAGGCCCGTGACGCCGCCCGTGCCGACGGCGATGAGCGACTGGATCGCGTGAAAGCCCCGGCCGAGGGGGTCCGCCTCCGGATGCAGGAACGCCATGAGGCGATCGCGCCGGTACTGCGCCGTCCACACGAACGCCGAGAGCGTGGGGACGAGGAGCAGCGCCGAGCCGAGAAAATACTTCAGCGGCAGGCCGGCGAAGAAGAGCATCGCGCCGGCGATCACGAAATACGTGAGGGCGGTGCCGAAGTCGGGCTCGAGGAGGACGAGTCCCGCGAAAAGGGAGACGAGCCCGAGAATCGGGAGCAGCGTCCGCGTCGGATGCGTGACCTCCCGCTCCCGCCGCGCCAGCAGCGCCGCGAGCGCGATGACGAGGCCGACTTTCGCGAACTCCGAGGGCTGGATCGACTTGACGATGCCGAAGGACAGCCAGCGCCGCGCGCCGTTGACGGGAGCCCGAAGGAGCACCGCCACAAGCGCGCCCACGAGGAGGACGAGAGAGACGCCGATCAGGCGCGGGTCGTTCAGGCGGCGGTAGTCGATCGACATCGCCAGGAACGCGAGGACCGCGCCAATGACGACGGCGATCGTCTGCTTGATCACGAAGAAGTAGGCGCCGGCCGGGGCCGCGGACGTCGGCAGGTAGATCTGCATCGCCGAGGCGCTGTAGATCATGAGCAGGCCCAGGAACACGAGGAGCACGACGGACCCGAAGAGAAGGCGGTCGAAGGCGAGCTTCCGGGCCATCAGCGCCTTCCCGCCGCGGTCCGCTCGGGGAGCGCTTTCACGAGCGACTCGAACACCTCGCCGCGATGCTCGAAGTTGCGGAACTGGTCGAACGACGCGCACGCGGGCGACAGGAGCACGGCGTCGCCCGGCTCCGCGTTGGAGGCGGCGTCCTCGACGGCCTTCTCGAGCGTCCCTACGACCTCGAGCACGACGCCGGGCAGGCTTCCGAGCGCCTGCGCAATCGCGGGCGCCGCCTTGCCGATGGCGAGGATCCGCCGGGCCTTCCGCACCGCGAGCGGGCCGAGCCGCGCGAAGTCGTCGCCCTTGTCCTTCCCGCCGAGGATGAGGTGCACCTTGTGGTCTTCGAATCCCTCGAGGCTCTTCAGCGTCGCGTCCACGTTCGTGCCCTTCGAGTCGTTCCAGTAGCCGACGCCGTTCACCGTGCGCACGAGCGCCGTGCGATGCGGCAGGCCGCGGAACGTGCGCAGCGTCTCGACGGCGACTTCGGGCGTGACGCCGAGCGGCAGCGTCGCGGCGAGGGCGGCGAGCGCGTTCTCGACGTTGTGCGCGCCCGGCAGCGCGAGATCCGACCGCTTCGCGACGATCCGCGGGCCCTTGCCTGTCACGTCCGCGAGAAAGAGGTCGTCGGCGAGCCAGGCGCCCATGCCCGGCGAGCGGCGCCGCGAGAACGTGAGGCGCCGCGCGCGCGGCCGGACGCGCGCGACGAGCGGGTCGTCCGCGTTCAGCACGGCGACCTGCGCCTCGCGCTGATTCTCGAAGATGCGCGCCTTGGCCGCGCCGTAGTCGTCCATCGACCGGTAGCGGTCGAGGTGGTCGGGCGTGAGGTTCAGGTGTACCGCCACGTCGGGCGCAAACCGCCGGATCCCTTCGAGCTGGAAGGACGACAGCTCGACGACCCACGTGCGCGGCGCGGTGCCGGTCCCGTTCGCCCCCTCCTTGGTCGCGAAGTGAATCCACGGCGTCCCGAAGTTTCCGCAAGCCACCGCGTAATGGCCGGCGCTCTTCAGGAGCGCGGCGGCGAGCGCCGTGGTCGTGGACTTTCCGTTCGTGCCCGTGACGCCGACGACGACGCCCGGCAGGAGGCGCGAGGCCAGCTCGATCTCCGCCACCACGGGCAGCGCACGTGCCCGCGCCGCGTCGAAAACAGGCAGCGTCAGCGGGATTCCGGGCGACACGACGACGAGGTCGATGCCGTCGAGGAGGGACTCGGGATGCCCGCCGAGGACGTACCGCACGCCGGGGCGTTCGGCGAGGCTCTCGACGTCGGCCTTCGCGTCCGTACCGGTCACCTCGACGCCGCGCTCGGCGAGCGCCGCCACGGCGGCACGGCCCGAGCGGGCGAGGCCGAAGACCGCCGCGGAGCGGATCTCGGGCAGGTCGGGTCCGAGCGAGAGCGTCATCGGAGCTTCAACGTGGAAAGCGCGAAGAGCGCGAAGAGGATGGCCACGATCCAGAACCGGATGATGACCTTCGATTCCGGCCATCCGGCGAGCTCGAAGTGGTGGTGGAGCGGCGCCATGCGGAAGATGCGCTTGCCGCGCAGCTTGAACGAGGCCACCTGCAGGATCACGGAGAGGGCCTCGACGACGAAGAGGCCGCCCACGAGGACGAGCAGGATCTCCTGCTTGATGAGAACGGCGACGGTGCCGAGCGCCGCACCGAGCGCGAGCGAGCCCGTATCGCCCATGAAGACCTCGGCCGGATGCGAGTTGAACCAGAGAAACCCGAGCGACGCGCCCACGACGGCGGCGCAGAAGACCGCGAGCTCGCCCGTGCCCGGTACGGATGGCACGAGGAGATAGCTCGCGGCCTTCACGTTTCCGGCGATGTACGCGAGGATCGCGAGCGTGGCCGACGCGACGAGCGTCGCGCCGATCGCGAGGCCGTCGAGGCCGTCCGTCAGGTTCACGGCGTTCGACGAGCCTACGACGACGATCGTGGCGAGGAGGATGTAGAAGATGCCGATGTCCGGATGGACGTTCTTCAGGAACGGCAGGGCGACATGCGTCGCGTCCGCGCGCGCCTCGAAGAGCTTCACGGACGCCCACGCGACGCCGAGGCCGATCGCCGTCTGCAGGACCAGCTTCTGCCGGCCCGAGAGGCCCCGGTTGCTCTTGCGCGACACCTTGCGCCAGTCGTCGCCGATGCCGATGAGCATGGCGAGGACGGTCGCGACGAGGGCGACCCACACGTAGCGATTCGAAAGGTCGGCGAAAACGAGCGTTGGCACGACGATCGCCAGGTTGATGAGGACGCCGCCCATCGTGGGCGTGCCCGCCTTCACCTGATGGCCTTTCGGCCCTTCCTCGCGGATGGACTGGCCGATCTGCCTCGCGCGCAGCCAGCGGATGAGGGCGGGCCCGAGGAAGATCGAGAGCAGGAGCGCCATGAGCGCCGCGTTCGCCGCCCGGAACGTGATGTACCGGAAGACGTTGAAGAGCGGCAGCCGGCCGTGCAGCGGGTAGAGCAGCCAGAGGATCATCGCGCCGCCGTCTCACGTTTCGCGAGAAGCTCTTTCGCGACGAGGCGGTCGTCGAACGGCAGCTCGCGGCCGCCCACGATCTGACTGGTCTCGTGCCCTTTGCCCGCCACGAGGACGACGTCACCGGCGCGCGCGAGCGCGAAGGCCTCGGCGAGCGCCTCGCGGCGATCCACCACGTAACGCGCGGTCTTTCCGGCCGCCTCGACGCCCGCACGCACGTCGCGAAGGATGGCTTCGGGCTCCTCCGAGCGCGGGTTGTCGGACGTCACGACGACCTCGTCGGCAAGCAGCGCCGCGATGCGACCCATCTCCGGGCGCTTCCCCTTGTCGCGGTCGCCGCCGCATCCGAACACGGCGATCACGCGGCCGCCTCGCGCCGCCGCGATCGGCCTCACCGTCCTGAGCACGCCCTCGAGGGCGGCGGGCTTGTGCGCGTAGTCCACGAGGACCGTGAATTCGCGCGTGTTCGGCACGGCTTCGAGGCGTCCGGGGACGCTCGTCACGGCCTCGAGGCCCGCCGCGACCTCGGCGGGCGAAAGCCCGAGCGCGAGGCCTGCGGCGGCAGCCGCCAGCAGGTTTTCGGCGTTCGATCGGCCGAGAAGAGGGGAATCTATTGTCAAGAGGGTTTGGCTTCCGGCGGGGATCGAGATTTCGAGGCGAGTCCCGGCGACTCCCAACGTCGCGCGTCCGACGACCGTCGCGAAGAGATCCTCGGCTCGTGGCGCTGCGCCCGCAGTCTGCTCTTTCCCCTCTTCCCCTTCCAAGAAAAAACCAACGCTCCGATCAGCGGGCAGCCGACCCGCCAGCCTCCGCCCGTACTCATCTCCGAGATTGACGACGGCCTTCCCGCCCGGCTTGAGCATCGAGAAGAGACGCGCCTTCGCCTCGAAGTAGTCGTCCATGCCGCGATGGAAGTCGAGGTGGTCACGCGAGAGGTTGAGGAAGATCGCCACGTCGAACGAGCAGCCCACGAGGCGCTCGAGGACGAGCGCATGCGAGGAGCACTCCATGATCGCGGCCGTGCCGCCGTCTGCGACGAGCGCCGCGAGCATCGGCTGCAGCTCCGTGGCCTCCGGCGTCGTGTGCGGCGCCGGAATCGTCGCCGCACTGCCGCCGCGGTAGACGATCGTGCCGAAAAAGCCGCGCTTTTGATGGCGGAGAGCGAGAAGGCCGTCGAGGAGGTACGTCGTCGTCGTCTTACCGCTCGTGCCGGTCACACCCGCCATCACGAGCCGCTCCGACGGCCGGCCCGCGAGCAGCGAGGCCACGAGGCCCGCGGAGCGCCGGGGGTTCTCGACCTCGAGATACGGCACGGCCGTGGCGTCGGGCGCGGGCGCGAGGCCGAGCGCCGCGACGGCGCCGCGCGAGGCCGCATCGGCAACGAAGCGGCGGCCGTCGGTTTTCAGGCCGGGCAGCGCGGCAAACAGCGTTCCGTCCACCGCGGCGCGCGAGTCGTGCGTGATGGCGAGAATCTCCGGGTCCCCCGGGGCGCCGGCGCGCCGATGCGGAAGATCCGCGGCGAGCGCCGAGAGCCTCATGGCGTCTCTCCCGGCGCGACCTGTTGTGCGAGCAGGAGCGCGCAGGAGCCTCCCCGCTCGGCGGACGATCCCGCCGGCGGTTCCTGCGACACGACGAACCCCGTTCCCGAGAGCCGCGCGGAAAGGCCGCGGGAAGCGAGAAGCCGCACGGCGTCGCGCGCGCTCTTGCCGGAGACGTCCGGCACGCGGTCCTCGCTCTCGCCGGCCCTCTCCGCCCGGTTCGCGGCGGGCACGAGGTCGTCGGCATTCAGACGCGCGCTGAGCGCGACGGCCGCGGTGCCCGCGCCGAGGTCCGCGGTGAGGATGGAGGGACGCGTGGCGCCGAGGGGAGCGGGGGGCTCCCGCAGGATCCTGAGGACGTCCGCTCCGATCGCGGAGAAGGCCGGCGCCGCGACCTCGGCGCCGTAAGTCTTCCCCTTCGGCTCGTCCACGACGACCGCGATGACGATGCGAGGCCGGTCGGCGGGCGCGAACCCGATGAAGGAGGCGACGTAACGGTCCTTCGAATACCCCGCGCCCGGCACCGCCTTCTGCGCCGTGCCCGTCTTGCCGGCGACGGTGTAGCCCGGAATCGCGGCGGCTTTCCCCGTTCCCATCTCGACGACCCTCTCGAGGAGGATCCGCAGCCGGCGTGCCGTGTCCTCGCTCATGAGGCGCCGCGGTGCGGGCCGCTCGATTCTTCGATTCGCCGCATCCGGGCTCTGATTCGAATCCCGGATCGAATCCACGAGATGGATTGGCGGCAGCACGCCGCCGTTCGCGATCGCGGCGTACGCGCGCGCCATCTGGAGCACGGTGACGCCGATTTCCTGGCCGAACGCCATCGTCGGCAGCGTGAGCGCGCTCCAGCCCGACGTGTCCGCGAGAAGGCCGGCGGTCTCCCCCTCCAGCTCGATGCCCGTCTTCTCTCCGAATCCGAAGGCCCGGACCGACTTGTAGAACAAAGCGCGGCCGAGCGTCATCGCGACGTGCGCGATCCCGATGTTCGAGGAATGCGCGAGGATGTCCCCGATCGTCAGCGTGCTCCAGCCTTTTCCTCCGTGCTCGTGAATCGTTTTCGTCCCGATCGTGAGCGTGCCGCCGCCGCAGTCGATCGGGTCGTCGAGAGAGATCGTCCCGGAGTCGAGCGCCGCCGCGGCCGCCACGATCTTGAACGTCGAGCCCGGTTCGTAAACGTCCGCGAGCGGCCGGCAGCGCCGCGCCTCCGCGTCCACGTCGCCGTAGCGGTTCGGATCGAACGTGGGGAATGAGGCGAGCGCGAGAATCGCGCCCGAGGCCGGATCGAGGACGACGGCGGAGGCTCCGCGCGCGCGGGATTCCGCCATGACCTTCGCGAGCTCGCGCTCGGCCGCGTGCTGGATGGACGTCCGGATCGTGAGGGTCAGCCGCGCGCCCTCGTAGCCCTCGCGTGGCGCCTCACCGCCCTCGCGCGCCCGCGCGGCATAGGGCCGCTGTGCCGCGTCGCGCAAGAGCGTCACGCGCGCGGGCTTGCCGCGCACGTCGGCGTCGAAGCGATACTCGAGGCCCGCGAGGCCCCGGTTGTCGGTTCCCACGTATCCGAGCACGGAGGCCGCGAGCGTTCCCTCGGGATAGCGCCGCATCGACTCGGCCACGAGCTGGATGCCCGGAAGGCGCTTTTCGGCGACGAGACCGCGCACGCGCGCGGCAACCGGGTCGCTCACGCGGCGCGAAAGCCAGATGAAGTCGCGATCCGGGCTCGCGAGCTTTTTCGCGAGCTCCTTCGCCGGATGCCGGAGGAGCGGCTCCAGGAGCGCGGCTTCCTTTTCGGCATCGTCCACGTCGGAGGGAATCGCGAAGACCGACTCGGCGCGCGCATTCACCGCCAGGAGCGTGCCGTCCGCGTCGCGGATGACGCCGCGTCGCGGGGCGAGCTCGACCGTGCGTTCTTGCTGCCTGCGGGCGCGGCGTTGGAACTCGTCGCGCCTCAGGACCTGAAGGTCCACGAGCCGCACGAAAAGAACGAGGATCCAGAGACCGACCCCCGCGAGCAGGAGGAGAGCCCGGCGGTCCGGGCGCGGTGCGGCGCTCAGGGCAGGGCCTTCCCCGGCGGGAGCGCCGGCGGACAGGCGTCCCTTTCGGGGACGGGCGCGAGGGGGGAAACGAGAGCCGTGTCCTTCACGAGGATGACCTGGTCGAGCGTGGGCGGCACGAGGCCCAGCGTGCCGCGCGCGATCTGCTCCACGCGCGCGAGCGCCACCGCCTGGGCGCGGTCCATCTCGAGCAGGTGCCTTCTCTCGAGCAGCGTCTCGCGCATGCGCGCGAGCGTCGCGAGCTGGTACCCGAGGCGCACCGTCTCGAGATTCGCCCAGATGGCGAGAAAGAGGACGATCGCCGGCGGCACCGCCGCCAGGGCGAGAGCGACGAGCTCGCGCGTCCGCCGCCGGTCGCGCTCCCGCACGAGATAGACGTTTTCGACCGGGCGGCGGACCGCGTACGCCATGGGCTGGGCCTACCCTTGAGGCGTGAGCGGACCGGCGCCGTCCTCGGCGACGCGCTCGAGCACGCGCATCCGCGCCGAGCGCGCTCGAGGATTCCCGCCGAGCTCAGCGAGCGAGGGCCGGACGGACTTGCGCGTGACGAGGGCCATGACGCGGCGTCGCGAGCACACGCATACGGGGAACGAGGGCGGGCACGTGCAGCCCGCCGTGTGGCGTTGGAACGCGCGCTTGACGATGCGGTCTTCGAGAGAGTGATACGAGAGCACGGAGAGTCGCGCGCCGAGCGCGAGGCGCGCGATCGCATCGTCGAGGAACCGCTCGAGCTCGACAAGCTCGTGATTCGTCGCGATGCGCAGCGCCTGGAAAACGCGGGTCGCGGGGTCCTTGTGCATCTCGCGCCGCGGCCCGAGGACCTTCAGCACGAGCCGCCTCATCTCGCCGGTCGTTCGGATCGGAGCCGTCTTCCGAGCTTCCACCACCATACGAGCGATCGGTCCCGCCATGCGCTCCTCCCCCCATTCGCGGAAAATCCGCGTCAGCTCCTCGCGAGAGGCCGTCGCCACGAGGTCGGCGGCCGTCGGCCCGTCGGCGCCCATGCGCATGTCGAGCGGACCTTCCTTCATGAACGAAAACCCCCGCTCGGCGCGGTCGAGCTGCATAGTCGAAACGCCGAGATCCGCGAGGATCCCGTCGACGCGCGCGAGGCCGAGGCGGTCGAGATGCTCCGCGAGATCCTCGTGGCGCCCCTCCACGATGACGAGGCGCGTGCCGAACGCCGCGAGGCGCTGCTTCGCGAGGCGCAGGGCCTCGGGATCGCGGTCGATCCCGACGACGCGCACCTGGGGCGATGCCTCGAGGAGCGCCTGCGCGTGGCCGCCGAGGCCGAGCGTCGCGTCGACGTAGATGCCGCCGCGCTCCGGCCGGAGCGCCGCGACGACCTCCCGGAGCAGGACCGGGATGTGAACCGCGCCGGCGTCGGCCATGGCGCGTCAGACGAGATGGCGTGCGAGCTCGTCGTAGTCCTCATCCGTGATCGTGGCCGTGCGCAGGCTCTTGAGATGCTTCGTGCGGTCGACGAGCTTCAGGTGGTCGGTCTGGCCGAGGACGAGCGCATCGCCCTCGAGCGCCGAGACCTCGCGCAGGAGCGACGGCACGAGGAGCCGGCCCTGCGCGTCCATGCGCGCCACCTGCCCGTACGTGTTGAAACGCTCCTGGAACTTCGCCTTCGCGCGGTGGATCGCGGGCATTGCGGCGAGCTTCTCCTCGAGCGCGTTCCAGACGGGCATCGGGAAGATCAGAACGTCGACACCGGAAATGGACGTCAGGAAGAACTCGGGCCCGAACGTCTCCTCGATCGGCGCGCGGAAGACGGACGGGACCTTGAACCGGCCCTTCTCGTCCACCGTCGTTTCCGCGCTGCCTCGAAGACGGTCCATAATCTTCCTCTGGGAAGAAAGCCCGCGCTGGAGTCACGAGGATCCCTTCGGACCCACAAGACGCCACTGCTAACCACTTTTTTCCATTCGCGAGTATCTGGCTTCGAGCGGGACGGCGTCAAGGGAAATCCCTGCGCGGAGGGATGTTGCGGGTATGGCGCCGCCGCGGTGTACCCTCCCCGGACGTGACCGCTTCAACGCCCGCCCCGTCGATCGCGCGGCTCGTGCACGACCCGGACTCTCTCGGCCGCCTCCTCGCCGCCCTCGATCAGCGGCCCGAGGCCGACGTCGCGCTCGACACAGAGGCGGACTCGTTCCACCACTACTTCGAGAAAACCTGCCTCCTGCAGCTTGCCTGGGACGGCACGGCCCACCTCGTGGACCCTCTCGCGCCGCTCGATGTCCCCGCGCTCCTCGCGCGCCTCGTTCCACGGCGGCTCCTCATGCACGGCGCCGACTACGACCTCAGGCTCCTCTTTCGGGGATACGGCTTTCGCGCGATATCCCTCTTCGACACGATGCTCGCGGCGCAGCTTCTCGGCGAGAAGGAGATCGGCCTGGCCGCGCTCCTCTCCGCCCGCGCCGGCGTCACGCTCGACAAGACGCACCAGCGATCCGACTGGAGCGCGCGGCCGCTCACGCCGCCGATGGTCGCCTACGCCGCCGCGGACGTCCTCCACCTTGCCGCGCTCGTGGAGTCGCTCACGCGCGACCTCGAGGCGAAGGGCCGCCTCGCGTGGCACGCCGAGGAGTGCGCCCGGCTGGCCGCGACGATTTTTCCCGCCGGGCGCGAAGCCGACCCTGAAAACGACTGGCGGATCAAGGGGACGAACGCCTTCACGGACAAGGAACGCGCGTTTGCGCGTGCCCTCTGGGAGGCGCGCGAGGCCCGCGCCCGCGCTCTCGACCGTCCCCCGTTCCGCGTCCTCACTAACGAGCGCCTGCTTCTCGCGGCAAAACCGGCCGCCGGCGGCGAAAAGGATCTCCGGAAGCTGTTCCCGGGCCCGCACTCGCTGCCGGATTCCTTCGCAACCGCCCTCAACGAGGCGCTCGCGCGCGCCGCCGCCCTCGCGCCGGCCGAATGGCCGAAGGCCCGCCGCGGCGAGCGGATCGAGGTCGACCCCGCGCTCGAGCGCGAGGTGGAGACCCTCAAGAAGTCGCGCGACGCGAAGGCCGCGACGCTCGGGCTCGACCCCGGCATCCTCGCCTCCAGGGCGGTCCTCACCGCGGCGGCGCGCGCGCGCCGCGCGAACGGACGTCTCACGGCCGATCTCCTCGTCGAGGAAGGCGGGCTGTCGCGCTGGCGCGCCGAGCTGATCGCCGGCTGACCGGCGCCGGCTCCTTCGCCCGGCGCGCGCTCGTGCGTCAGCCCTTCTTCTTCGCCGCGGACGCCGGCGTCGGCGTCGGCACCGTGACACCCGCTGGAGGCGTGTAATACGCCTGCCCTTGGGGCGAAACACGAATGACGGCGTCACGCTTCAGCTTGTCGAGGTACTCGGCGAGCTTCTTCTGAAACTGGGTGTCCTGCTCGCGCTTCAGGAGCTCGGCTTTCACGTCGGCGAACGCCTTGTATGAAATCGGGATCTTGTCGATCACCTTCACGAGGTGCCAGCCGAACTTCGTCCCGATCGGGTCCGACACCGAGCCGACGGGCAGCGAGAACACGGCCTTGTCGATCTCCGCGGTGAGCTCGCCTTTCGCGACGAGCCCGAGGTCGCCGCCCCGGCTCTTCGTCGCGCCGTCGGAATAGTCCTTCACGACGGCCTCGAACTTCGCGCCGCCCCTGATGAGGTCCGACGCCTCCTTCGCCCGGCGCGCCGCCCGCGCGGAATCGTCGCCGTTCGACACGAGGATCTCGGCGAGATGCGCCTTCTCGGGCATCCGCCACGTCTCCTTCTCGCGCTCGTAGAGGATGCGCAGGGCGTCGTCCGACAGGTCGACCTTGCTGTTCACCTCGCGCCCCACGACGCGCTGCAGCGTCACGGTGCGGCGGAGCTGGTCGCGCAGGCGGTCGATCGTGAGGCCCGACTGGGAGAGGGCCTTGCCGAAGTCCTCGTCCGTCGTGACGTTGTTCTGTTCCTTGAGCCGCTTGATCTGATCCTCGATCTCGGCGTCGGACGTGACGAGGTCGAGCTCCTTGGCGCGGTCCTCGAGGAGCGCCTCATTCACGAGCTCCTCCATGACGCTCTTTTTCATTTCCTCGCCCTTGGCGGCATTGGGCGGGGGACCGGCCTCGCGCACGGTCTGTTCGACGCGCGCGTCGAACTGGCTCTGCGTGATGATGCGCGAGTTCACGTGCACGAGGATGCGGTTGATGATCTCGCCGGCCCGGAGCGGCACCGCAACGGACGCGACCGCGGCGAACATGACGAAAAAAAGGACACAGGGGCGCCGGAATGACTTCACGAGGCGCAGTCTAGCGAAATCCGGGCCGGGGTTCCGGCCTCACCGCAGAGCGGTGACGCGGGTGTTCGTTCCGACGTAGGGGAACGGAAGGTGATCCTCGACCACCGTCACGGGGAAGCGGAGGCGCGCCCCGGCAATCGCCTCCTCCACGGCTTTCGAGCTCCGGTCCTCGGCCACGGTCATCCGGAGCGCCGGCAGCGCCTCTTCGAACGTCACGTCGCGGGCGTCCAGCCGCTCGTCCATGCGGAACACGTGGAAGCCGTGCGGCGTCGCGACGACCGGGCTCCTCCTGCCCGCGGGAAGGCTCCACACGGCCTTTTCGAACTCGCGCGGGAGGTCCGTGCGAGAAAGCAGGCCCAGCGAACCGCCGGACGCGGCGTTCGGCGCGACACTGGATTCGCGCGACACGTCCAGCCAGGCCACGCCGAGGTCGAGTCGCTTCACGGCGGCGTCGGCGCTTTCCTTGGCCTGGAAGAGGAGCTGCGACACGCGCACGAGGGCCGGCCTCTTGTAGCGCTCGGGGTGGGCGTCGTATTCCCTTCTGAGGTCCGAGTCCTGAAGCGTTTCGAGCCCGGCCGAGCGGGCGAGGAACGCGCGGCGCTTCTCCGCGGGATTCGCTCCCGGGACCGGGGGCTCGGCGGCTTCAACCGCCCGCGCCAGCAGCACCTCTTCGAGGTACTGGTCGAGGAGGCTCGAAAGGACGCGCGGCGAGACGTTCTTCGGGTCCTCGCTCGTCGCCTTCTTCGCCCAGGCCATGAATTCGTCCAGCGTGACGGGCCTCTCGCCCGCCATCGCGACGGTTTCCGGCCGGGCCGCGGCGCGAGTGCCGCCCTTCCTCGCGCAGCCCACCGTGGTGAAAGCCACGAAAGCCGCGAAAGGCATCACGAGCAAAAGAACGAGCAGGGCCTGTGCGCGCCTCACACGGCCTCCGCGAGAAGCGAAACCGGCAGCGCTCGCGCGCGTGCCCCGGCGAGGTCGAGGAGAGCCCGCGCCGCGCGGCCCGGGACGCCGGCGCCGTCGGCGGGAATTCCGGCGAACGCCTTCGGCAGCCGGAAGGCATCGGGGCCGGACGCGAAGAGATCCCCCTTCCGGAGCATCGCGACGACTTTGTCGGGATCGAGGCCGTGGTCCTTCTCCAGTGAAGCGGCCAGCTCGTCGCCTCGGCGCTGGAGCGCCTTCACGCCGAGGGCACGCGCGAGGAGGCGGAGGCGCGCGAGGGCGAGCAGCCGTGAGAACGCCGGCGGCGGCGCACCGTAGCGGTCGGCCGCGGTCGCGGCCTCGCGCTGGAGCATCTCCTCGTCGGACGCCGCCGCGATCCTCTTGTACAGCGCCATGCGCAGGCTCTCCTCTGGAATCCACGCCGAAGGAATCGCGAGCGGCAGGCCGAGCTGAAGCGTCACGTCGCGCGTCTCGGGCACCGGCTCGCCCTTCAGCTCGGCCATCGCCTCCTCGAGGAGGTTCACGTAGGTCTCGAAGCCCACCGACTCGATATGCCCCGACTGCTCCCCGCCGAGGAGGTTTCCCGCGCCGCGGATTTCGAGGTCCTTCGCCGCGATGCGGAACCCCGCGCCGAGGTCCGAGAACTCCTGGATCGCGCGCAGGCGCCGGCGCGCGTCGTCCGAGACCGCGATCCCGGGCGGCACGAGGAGCCAGCACGCCGCGGCCTTGTCGCTGCGGCCGACTCGCCCGCGAAGCTGGTAGAGCTGCGAGAGACCGTACAGCTCGGCGCGGTCGATGAGCATCGTGTTCGCCGACGGGATGTCGAGGCCGTTCTCGACGATCGTCGTGGCGAGGAGGAGATCGGCCGCGCGCGTGACGAACGCGCGCATCGCGCGCTCGAGCTCGCCTTCCGACATCCGGCCGTGGGCCGTGACGACCCGGACTTCCGGCACGAGCGCCGCGAGCTTCTCGCGCCAGAAGCCGAGCGACTCGATGCGGTTGTGGACGACGAAAACCTGCCCTCCGCGGTCGACCTCCGCGCGGATCGCGTCGCGGATGACCGCGTCGTCCACCGGCACGACGTGCGTCGCGATCGCGAGGCGATCCTTCGGCGGCGTCTCGATGACGGAAAGGTCGCGGATGCCCGCGAGCGACAGGTGGAGCGAGCGTGGAATCGGCGTCGCCGACATCGCGAGGACGTCCACCGACGCGCGCCACTCCTTGACGCGCTCTTTCTGCGCCACGCCGAAGCGCTGCTCCTCGTCCACGACGAGGAGGCCGAGGTCCTTGAACGCGACGTCCTTGCTGAGAAGCCGGTGCGTCCCCACGACGACGTCGAGCGTTCCTTCCTGAAGGCGCCTCAGCAGCTCCTTCTGGTCGTCCTTCCCGCGAAAGCGCGTCAGGATGTCGATCGAGACGGGAAACGCCGCGAACCGCCTTTTCAGCGTGCGGTAGTGCTGGTCCGTGAGGATCGTCGTGGGCGAAAGAAGCGCGGCCTGCTTGCCGTCGAGCACGCACTTGAAGATCGCCCGCATCGCGACCTCGGTCTTCCCGTACCCCACGTCGCCGCACAACAGCCGGTCCATCGGCTTGTCCGACTCCATGTCCCGCTTCACGTCGCGGATCGCCGCGGCCTGGTCGGGCGTCTCCGTGTACTCGAACGCCTCCTCGAACTCCTTCTGCCAGGGTGAGTCCTTCGAGAAGGCGTGCCCGGGCGCGGCCGCGCGGCGCGCGTAGAGCTTCAGGAGCTGGTCGGCGATGTCCTTCACGGCCTTCTTGACCGAGGACTTCCGCCTCTCCCAGCCGAGGCCGCCGAGCCTGTCGAGCGCGGGGAGCGGCCCTTCGCCGGCCGCGGCGTACTTCTGGATGAGGTCCAGTCGCTCGACCGGGACGAGCAGCCTCGCGTCTCCCGCGTAGCGCACGTCCACCATCTCGTGCGTGAGCCCTAGGTCCTCGACGTGCGCGAGACCGGCAAACCGTCCCAGCCCGTAGTCGCGATGCACGACGATATCGCCCACCTTCAGGTCGCGCAGGTCTGAGAGGAATGCCTCCGACGCGGACTTCCTCCTCGGCGCCTGGGTGCGCGGCTCGCCGAAGAGATCCGCCGCCGTGAGAAGGAGAACGCCCGCCGGACGGAAGAGGAAACCCGAGCGCGGTCCGCCCGAGAGGACGCGGCACGCCCCCGGCGCGAGCGGCGAGACCACGTCCTCGGCCTTTCCCTGGTGCTCGATCTCGTATTCGGCGAGGAGCCGCTCCACGTGCTCGCGCTCGCCCTTCGTCGCGGCGGCGAGCACGACGGCGAGGCCGTCCCTCCGCGCGCGCGCGATCTCCTTCGTCACGTCCGGCAGCCGGTCCTCGAACGACAGGACCGACTCCGCTCCGATCGGGATCGTCTCGCCCGCCGGCACGGCCGGCGCGAGAGCGACCTGCGCGCGCTTTTCGAGATCCCGGGTCAGCCGATCCGCGTCTCCCGCGAGGCGCGTCGGATCGGGCACGACGCGTCCTTTCCTGCGGGCTTTCTCGTAGTCGAGGTTGAGGACGTCCGCCGCGCGGACGAGCTCCGCGGCGACCGCGTCTGGGTCGTCCACGGCGAGGACGAAGTTCCCCGCATGGTCGAGGACATGGGCTTCGTCCGAGGCCAGAAGCGGCAGCAGCTCCTCGAGGCCGTCGTTGCGGCGTGCGAGCGAAAGGTCGCGTAGCACCGGCGGGTCGTCGGCCGCCGTGCGGCAGTCGGCGAGAACGCGCTGCGCCGTTTCGCGCGTCGCGCGTGTGTCGGGCGCGAGCGCCATGGGCGGGAGCGACACCATCGAAAGCGCGCCCGTCGACCGCTGCGTGTCGGGGTCGAACGACCGGATCGAGGCGATGGCGTTCAGGTCGAACTCGATGCGCACGGGCTCCGGGAGGTGCGGCGGAAAGACGTCGAGAAGACCCCCGCGCACGGCGAGATCGCCGGTCTCGGTCACGAGATCGGCGCGTTGGTAGCCCTCGTCGAGGAGCGCCTCGGCGATGCGCGCGGGCGGCACCTCGTCGCCCGCCGCAAGCGTGCGCGTGCGCTTTTTGAAGTCATCCGCCGGCGGCAAGCGCCGGAGAAGGGCTCGCGCCGGGACGACGAGAAGATCCACCGAGCCTTCCGCGAGGCGCGTCAGCGTCCCGAACTCCTCGCGCCGCACTTTCAGCGACGGCGCGATCTGCTGGTAGGGCGAGAGCGCGGGCGCCGGAAAGAACGCCACGCGCTCCTCGCCGAGAACGCTCGCGGCGTCGCGCGAAAAGGCGGCGGCATCGCGCTCGTGTGCGAACACGACGAGCCATCTCAGTCCGAGTGGTGCGCCGACGGCCTCAAGGAGGTAGGGCAGAAGGCCGGGGGGCGCCCCCGACAAAGACACGCTCCCCGTCGACGTCCCGAGGACCCCCGCCTCGATCCGCCCGGCCAGACGCTGCACCGCGGGCGCGGCGGCGAGCGTCTGAAACAGCGAATCCCTCCGCCGCGTCACCCGCGGATTATGGCCGAGGGGATGGCGCGGCTGAGCAACCCACATTTTCCCGCGCGCTTAAGGCCGCAAAGCTCCCCGGAAGGAACACTTGTTTCGCTCGTTCCCTGGCTTTCGCTAATGCGTCTTGATTATTGTGACGAATGCGCCTTGCCTTCAGTTTGACGCTGGAGGCGCGTCCTTGAAGTCGATCCGGGAGGGCTTTTTCTGTCTTCTCTTGATCCCGCTGGCCGGGTCACCCTCCCTGAGGGCCGAGGCCTCGACGACGCGCAACGAAGAAGTCGAAACCTGCCTGGGCTGCCACGGCGAAAAGGACGCGTCGGTCACGCTTCCGAGCGGTGAGAAGCAGTCTCTCTACGTGCCGCGAGACGTCTTCGAGAAGTCCGTCCACGGCGCGCGGCAGGGCTGCACGGGCTGCCATCCGGCGCAGACCGAAGTGCCGCACGCCCCGCTTACGGCTAAAGACAAGGCGGGCTTCAGCGCGCTGTTCAAGGATCTCTGCAAGACCTGCCACTTCGAGAATTACACGAAAGCGCTCGACGGCGTGCATTACCAGATCCTCGCGAAGGGGGGCAGCGCGCCCTTCTGCGTGGACTGCCACGGCGCGCACGACGTCATGCACCCCACTGTGCCGCGCACGAGAGTCTCCGAAACCTGCGGGGCCTGCCACGGCGACATGGCCGAGACGTATGCGAAGAGCGTCCACGGCATGGCGATGGCCTCGGGCAATCCGGACGTGCCCGTCTGCACCGACTGCCATCATGCGCACGACATCGCCGACCCGCGCACGACGGACTGGCGCCTCACGACGATCGACCTCTGCGCGAAGTGCCACACGAACAAGCCGATGATGGCCAAATACGGCCTCTCGACGAACGTTCTCGCGTCGTACCTTTCCGACTTTCACGGCATGAGCGCGAAGCTGGCCACCTCCGGCGAGAAGCCGAAGGTCGTCACGGCGCTCTGCATCGACTGCCACGGCACGCACGACATCACGAAGGCCAGGGCCGGCAGCTCTCAGGTGCTGAAGGCGAACCTCCAGAAGACCTGCGCGAAGTGCCATCCGGGCGCCTCGAAGAACTTTCCCTCCGCGTGGCTCTCGCACTACGAACCGAGCCTGAAGAGGGCCCCTCTCGTGTGGGCGGTCGGCGTTTTCTACAAGATCTTCATCCCCTTCATCATCGGAGGGCTCTGCCTGCAGATCCTCCTCCACCTCTGGCGCGTGCTGGTGAACAGATGACCGAATACGCCGTCCGCTTTTCGAAGAGGCAGCGCTTCGAGCACGTGATCGTCATGACGACGTTCGTCCTCCTCGCGTTGACGGGCTTCCCGCAGAAGTTCTTCGAGACGGGGTGGGCGCGCGGGATCGTCAGCGTTCTCGGAGGGCTCGACCACGTGCGCTTCGTCCACCGCGTCTCGGGCCTCGTGTTCTCGCTCTTAACGCTGTGGCATCTCGGCGCGGCCGTGATCCTCGCGGCGCAGCGGAAGATGAAGCTCACGCTGCTGCCGAACCGCCAGGACTTCAAGGACGCCGTCCAGCAGCTTCGCTACGACCTCGGCGTGGTGGAGTCGCAGCCGAGGTTCGACCGGTTCGACTACCGGCAGAAGTTCGAGTACTGGGGGCTCGTCCTCGGCGGCCTCGTCATGATCTCGACCGGCCTCGTCCTCTACTTTCCCATGCTCGTGACACGCTTCTTTCCGGGCGAGCTGATCCCGGTTTCGAAGGTCGCGCACAGTAACGAAGGCCTCATGGCCTTCCTCGTCGTCATCACGTGGCACATCTACAACGCCCACCTCGCGCCCGGCATCTTCCCGTACGATGCGAGCATCTTCACGGGCAAGATCAGCAAGGAACGGCTCAGGCACGAGCACCCGCTCGAGTACGCGCGGCTCTACGGTGAGCTCGTGCGCGGCGAGCTCGCGCACCGCGAGCCCGCGCCTCCCGCTCCGGAAACACCGCCGAAGCCGTGAGCCACGAGCGACGTCCGCGCCTCGGGGTCCGAAATGCCCTGCAGGCGCGGGCGCTCCTGCTCGTCGCCCTCGGACTTCTCGCGCCCCTCGTCATCCTCGGAATCCTGAGCATGAATGCCCTCGACGACCTCTCCGCCCGTGTCGTGCGCGACCAGCAGCGTCTCGCCCGCAGCGCCGTCGACCACGTCGAGGAGATCATCCGCGACGACCTCGAGGGCCTCTACGGCGGAGGTGTCGAGCCCGACAGCCCCGCTCGCCGCGTCGCGCTCCTTGCCACCTATCGCCGCTCGCGCTTGTTCTCCAGCGTCTTCCTTCTGAGCCCGGCCGGCGAAATCCTGTGGGAGGAGCCGGCCGGCGGGCATCGTGACGACCGGCTCATCGCGATGCCGGCGGCCCGGGAGGCGATCGCGACCGGTCGCCGCGCGGCGTCCGCGCTGACGACGCTTCCAAACGGCGCGCAACGCCTCTTTCTTTTCGTCCCGCTCGTAAATCTCGACGGGAAGATCACGGGCATCGCCGGCGCGAGCCTCGATCCCGCGCGGCCGGTCTTCGCGAGCCTCCTGCCGGCCGCGCAGACCGGCGAGGGCCACGCGACCGAGCTCGTCGACGCCGCGGGCGAGGTCGTCGCGACGACGGACACGGGGCCCGCGCGGAGGCCCTCCGTCGCCCCCGAGCTCCTCCGGCCGCTCCTTCGCGACCAGCGGCCGTTCGCCGGCCGCGAAAGAGACGATGTGGTCGCGTTCGCGCCCCTTCGCCTGTTCCCGTGGGGAGTCGTCGTGCGCGAACGGGCGGCCGACGCGTTCGCGCCCGTGTATATGTTCCGGCGGCGGATGCTCGCCCTGACGCCCGTCTTTCTCGCGCTCGCGGCGTTTTTCACGTGGGGCGCCGCGCGCAGCGTGCTTCGGCCGCTCCTCGTCCTCACCCGCGCCGCCGAGCACATCACGAGCGGCGACCTCGAGCGACCGATTCCCCCCCTGCCCGACGACGAGGTCGGCCGCCTCGGCCGCTCGCTCGAGACGATGCGCGTCCGGCTCGGCGCGTCGCTCGACGAGATCCGGAGCGCGAACGAGCAGCTCGAGGCGCGCGTCGCCGCGCGCACCCAGGAGCTTCAGCGCCTCTATGCCGAGCTGCGCGACCGCGACGAGAGGCGCGCCGAATTGCTCAAGCGCTTCCTGAGCGCGCAGGAACGCGAGCGCATGCGCATTGCGCGCGAGCTGCACGACGAGACGTGCCAGACCATCGCGGCTCTGTCCTTCCGCCTCGAGAGCGCGCTCGGCGAGCTGCCCGAAAGCGAGACACGCGCGCGCCTCGAGGAGGTCAAGGGCCTCGCGGGACGCGCCCTTGACGACCTGCACCGCGTCATCTTCGACCTGCGCCCGTCGATCCTCGACGACCTCGGCCTCCTGGCCGCCGTGCGCTGGTACGCCGTGCGCCACATCGAGCCGCTCGGCATCGCCGTCAGGTGCGAGTTCGAGGACGTCGAGAGCCGCGTGCCCGGGGACGTCGCGACCGCGGTCTTCCGCATCGTGCAGGAGGCGCTCCTCAACGTGGCCCGCCACGCGAAGGCCGAGAACGTCCTCCTGCAGATCGCCGCCGACGAGAAGCGGTTGCTCATCGAGATCGAGGACGACGGCCGGGGATTCGACCCGAAAAGCGTCGAGCTGCCGTTGGAGACGGGCCGCGGCCTCGGTCTTCTCGGCATGCGCGAACGCGTGGAGATCCTCGGCGGGAAGATGAGCCTCGACTCCGCGCCCGGCAACGGCGCGCACATCACGCTCGAGATTCCGATTCCAAAAGAGGTCTTCCATGCCTAAGACGCGAGTCGTGATCGCCGACGACCATGCCCTCATGCGGGAAGGCGTACGGGCTCTCCTCCAGAAGGCCGACGACATCGAGGTCGTGGGCGAGGCCGAGGATGGACGGCAGGCGATCGATCGTTGCGTCGAGCTCCTGCCCGATGTCCTTCTCCTCGACATCGCAATGCCGAATCTCGGAGGCCTCGAGGCCGCGCTCGAGATCCGCAAGCTCTGCCCGCGCACGAAGATCATCGTCCTCACGCAGTACGAGGACCGCGAGTACGTCGCGCGCTTCCTCAAGATCGGCGTTTCGGGCTATGTCCTGAAGAAGGCGGCGGGCGCCGAGCTGGCCTCGGCCATCCGCGCGGTCGTTCGCGGCGGCCTCGTGCTCGCTCCCGAGGTCGCGCGCGTCGCTCTTGAAGAGCGTGAGGCCGCGGCCGCCGGCACGGAGACCGTGGACGCGTATGAGACTCTCACCGATCGCGAGAAGCAGGTTCTGAAGCTCGTGGCCGAGGGGCGCAGCAACAAGGAGATCGCCGAGCTGCTCGGCATCGGCGTGAAGACGGCGATGTCCCACCGCGAGCACGTCATGGGCAAGCTCGGCGTCCACGGGCGAACCGAGCTCATCCGGTTCGCCCTCCGCCGCGGAATCATTCAAGCGTGAAAAAAGGGGGGCTCAGCGCGTCACGCGCGCCGGCGCCTTCTCCAGCGACCTCGCCGCGAACGGTTTCATGGCCTTCCGGAACATCGCGTGAAGGAACAGCGCGATGCCGACGAAGGGAAGGAACATCACGAGCGTCGCGCCGAAGACGGGCGCCCCGAGGAGCATGAGGAAAAGCGGCACCTTGAGGTACTGGTCGGAGGTCGTCCCGGGCAAGACGCCGGCCTTCCCGCTCACGGTCACGAGATCCCAGCTCTTCTGGTTGAAATAGAACCCGCCGCTGACCCTGCTACTGCCTTCGAACCGTTTCATGGAATGCTCCTGTTCTTTTCTTTTCGTTTGATGGGGTGTCGAGTGCCCGGGTCAGCGCGTCTCGCGCGCCGGCTCGGCGGCCTTTTCAGCCTTGTCGAGGCCCGCCACCTTGCGGAGGCCAGCCACGGCGAAGAGCACGAAGCCGATGAACGGCAGGAAGACGACGAGCGTGGCGCCGAGCACGGGAGCCGCCACCAGCATCGCCAGCGTCGGGACTTTCAGATAGAGGTCGTCCGCGTTGCCGGGGAGGACGCCCTTCTTTCCGTTCACGGTCACGAGGTCCCACGTCTTGCGGTTCAGGTAGAAGCCCCCGTCGACCTTGTTTCCGCCTCTGGTTTCCTTCTTTTCGTCTCTCATGACGTTCTCCTTGCTGCTGACACCGACAATGTGGGGCCCGGGCGGGGTTTCTTCAATCGGGACGGGACCGGGGGTCGCGTGGGAAAAACTCCCGAGGCGCGCCGGGCAGATTCCGGAGGAAGGCCGAAAAGAGTCCGGAGGGTGGGGAAAGCGGATTTCAGAGCAGCCCGACGGCGCGCGAGGCGAGGACCGCGACCACGAGAAGCGAGATGAGCGACTGAAGCATCGTGAGGACCTTCGCCCAGCGCGAAAGAACGGGCGTGTCCGTCGGGGAAAAGGCCGTGCTGTTATTGAATGCGAGGAAGAGGTAGTCCACGAACCGGGGCGTCCAGTCCGCGGGAGAGGGCGCCCCCGCCATCATCTGGGGAAAGAAGAAATCTCCCTCGGTGTGCGCGCCCCGGCGGTCCCGAGCGTGCGGTCCGCCCGCGTCGAGCCGCCAGTACCAGAGCGCGAAGACCAGCACGTTCGTGAACCACAGGCACGCCGCCGACGTCGCCAGCTCGGTCGACGTCTCGCTCTTTTTCGGCAGGCCCGCGATGAGGAGTACGAGCGAGCCGACGAGGGCGAGCGTGACGACGCCGCTCACGAAAAAGCCGAGCATCCTGTTGAGTTTTGCGCGGCCGGCGCGGTGGGAGATCACCGTGGGCACGAGAAGGGCGGTCACGATGGCGAGCAGCACCCAGCGCGGGCCGAGCGTGAGCGCGGGGGGAAGCGCGAGGTTGAGACCACCGACAGCGAGGAGCGCGAGCAGGGCGGGCCAGCGGGGCTCGCCTTGCGGCTTCTTCGGAGACGTCATTGGCGGGAGTCTAACGGGCGGCGGCCGGCAATTTTCCAGTCTCCGCTCCGGACCCAGGTCATTCAAAAGAGCACCGGCGCCGAAGTGACCACTCCGGCGCCGGTCGAGAAAAACTGGTCCCTGAGGACTAGTAGCGGTTGCGTCCGCCGCCGTAGCCACCGCCGCCGCCGCCGCCGCGGTTCTCCTGGGGCTTGGCCTCATTCACCTTGAGGGCGCGGCCGTCGTTGTCGCGGCCGTTCAGGGCGCCCATCGCCTTTTGAGCGTCGGCGTCGGCCATCTCGACGAAGCCGAAGCCCTTCGAGCTGCCGGTGTCGCGGTCGGAGATGACGCGCGCGGACTCGATGTTGCCGAAGGGCTCGAACAGTGCGCGGAGGGTGGAGTCGTTCACGGAGTAGGACAGGTTTCCAACGTAGAGCTTCATGGGGATCCTTTGTTGAACACGTCGTCCGAAGGACGCGTGCGGCTGGCAGATGGTGGTGAGAGGTACGAAAGATGGTCGACGGGGACCTTTCGGTCTCGGTCCGCTCCGTCAGTACGAGAGAAAGGGCGAACGGGGGAAGTATAGCGCATACCGAGGGACAGTGCTACGCCTGCACCGTGCTCCTCGGAGACCTCCGGACGGGCGCCAGTCGCGGGCCGCCGCGTCTTGGCCCGCGCTCGCCCCCCATCCGTGAGGCAGAATCCCCGCGCGAAGGGGGGATCAGATGCCCGAAGGCCCGGAAGTCGAGACAGAAAACCTGCGCGAGGCCATCCAGGAAGAGCTGGAGCACGAGGGCGGCTCGTTCCTCAAGCAGATCGCGCTGACGACGGCGCTCCTCGCGGTGTGCGCGGCGATCGCCTCCCTGCGCGCGGGCGCCACCGTGAACGAGGCGCTCGTGCTGAAGACGGAGGCGACGCGCCTGCAGGCGGAGGCCTCTGACCAGTGGGCCTACTACCAGGCGAAGGGGCTGAAGGCCGCGGTGCAGGAGGCCTCGGCCACGCCGTGGCTCGCGACGGGCAGGGAGGCCCCGGCGAAGTACGCGGAGGAGCAGAAGCGCTACAAGGACGAGCAGGCCGAGATCAAGAAGAAAGCCGAGGAGAAAGAGCATGAGCGGGACGCGAAGTCGAAGGAGGCGGACCACCTGCTACACGAGCACCACGGCTTCGCGAACACGGTCGCACTTTTCCAGGTGTCGATCGCGCTCGGGGCCGTAGCCGCGCTGACGCGCAACAAGCTCGTGTGGTTCGGGTCGATGGGCGTCGGGCTGATCGGCCTCGGCCTCTTCGCGAACGCGTTCCTGGGCTGAATCTAGAAGGCCGCGCGGAGCGTGAGCAACCCCTCGTCCGGGTGGAGGACGCCCTTCCGCGTCGTTACCTCGTTGCGCGCGTACTCGGCGGTGAGATCGAGGCCGCGCACGATGCCGAGGCGGAAGCCGAAATCGTATTTGCGCCAGTCCCATCCCAGGGACGGCGCCACGAAGCCAACCGGCACATCGAAGAGGTTGTCGATGTACGAGACGCGCACGGCGGGCTCGATCCAGTTGACGACCGATTGGTCGCCCGACGCGAAAAGGCCCGGGAGCGCGATGCGCACGGAGGCCTCGACCTCGTAACCTTCGCGCTCGAGGCCAGCGATGGACTGCTTCACGCCCTGCCCGAAGAGGTGCACGGGCCCGAAGCGCGCCTCGAGGTTGACGCCGTACTCGACCTTCTCGGTTCCGTTCACGGGCAGGGGGATGAGGTAACCCTCCAGGAGTCCGAGATCGCCCGAGTAGAACGTGCCGCGCAGCGAGACATAGTCGGCGAGGTCGCGGCGGAAATACCAGCCGAGGAGGTCGACGCCGTCGCGGCGGCTCTCACCCCAGTTGAAGCGCAGCCCCATGCCGCCGCCGAGCTGAAAGCGGCCCGAAAAGTTCACGTCCGTCGCCATCGTGTCGTAGAGGATCGGGATGCCCGAGCCGTAGACGACCGGCGTCGTGGAGCCGATGGCGTGCTCGGGCGCCCCGTTGTCGCCCGCCAGCGCGTTCACGTCGCGGTAATAGAGCGGCGTGCCGCCGGTGGCGCTCGCGCGCCAGTAGACGTGCGGCCCGAACGAACCGCCCGCTTCGGCCCCCGTCTCTTCGAAACGGTTCACGGCCGTGCCCCACAGGCCGTAGCTCTCGAGACGCCGTGTGATCTGCTTCGCGAAGCGCGGCGCCTTGCCGAGCTCGAGATAGGCGGTGGTGCCGGGCATCTCCTTCAACGCCTCCCACTTCTTCCCGAACCGCAGGAAGGCCTCGCGCACGAAGATGCGGTCGGCGCTGGACGTGGGATTGCGGTTGTAAAGGTCGAGGAAGTGGATGACGACCTTGGCGAGGATGTCGGGCGTGAGATCGCCCTCGGCTGTGAGGGAGATGTTCGAGATCTCCGCGGAGGTGTGCGGTGAGACGGTCTCGAGGACGACCGGGAACGGCGCACCCGTGTTCGCCACCGGGAATTCGACGGAGGTCGACGTGCGCGCGTTCATCTTCATCTCCACCTTCAGGCGGAAGCGGCCGGAGTCGGTGGCGAGGGCGTCCGCACCGAGCAGCGAGTCCTGCGCGAACGCGGCAGACGCGAAGAGGACGAACGCCGGAACGATCGCGCGAGGGATCCGCCGCATGAAACCTCCCGTCTTGCCGGGCTGATTCTACTTGGGCGTTTCGACCTGCTTTTTCAGGTAGCGCAGGACGACTTTCTCCGACTTCGGGTCGACGACGTAGAACGAGGGCCACGAGTTGCGTCAGCGGGTGACGGCGGCGAGCGCCTTCTCCGCTTCGGCGAGCAGCGCCTCGGGGCCGACGGGCGCGCCCGTGGCCTCGGTCATCCAGAGATCGGGCGCGATGTTGCCCAGCTTCGTCATGCGCTCGAACTCGGGGCCGATCGCTCCGGCCTTCTCCATCTGCCGCTCGACCTGGAACGCGATCATGTGGCCGATCGGGTAGTCGGGCAGATACAGGAACGCGTCGATCATGTGCGAGTACACCGCGAGAAGCGTGACGTCCTTCTCGCCGAGGGCGGGGGCGTAGAAACGGTTCCAAACGTCGCGCGCGATCGCGAGCGTCGCCGCCTTCAGCTCGGCGGGAGTGGCCTCCGGGTGGTCGTACATGAAATGCCAGACGCCCATGTCGACGAGGCCGACCCCCGCGATCTCGTACGTGCCCCAGAACGCGTCGAGCACCTTCTCGGCTCGCGCCTTCTCCGAGGGCTTCGCGAGGCCGAGCAGCTCGAGGTCGTGGCCCTGGAACACGAACGCGAGCGCCTCGGTGAAAGCCGTGTTCGGCACGCCCTGGAGCAGCGGGAAATCGATGTCGTAGAGGGAGAACGTCTGCTCGACGTTGTGCCCCATCTCGTGAACGGCGATGTTGTAGCCCTTGTAGTTCATGCCGTCCTTTGCGACGCGCGTCCTCAGGTACGCCTTGTAGCCCTTCAGGGCGGCGCCCGAGGCGTGGCCGGAACCGCGCGCGGGATGCACCTCGATGCGGGCGGCGACGTCATCGGCCTTCTCCTTCGAGAACCCGAGCTTCACGAGGAGGTTCGGGATGTCCTTCGCGTTCGCCTCGGGCGTGGGGTATTTCGCCCGCACGAGGGCGTCGAGCTCGGCGCCGGACCGGTCGGGCTGCGGCCGGAAGCCGGGATACCACACGTCGACGGGCGAAAGCTTCCGCCCGAGGCGCTTCTCGATGAGCGCCGCGACTTTCGGAACGAGCGGCGACGACAGAACGTCCTCGAGCATCTTCCTGACGCGCGCCTCGGGGATCTGGCGCTCCTCGTCGAACTTCCGCGCGATGAACGTGGGAGCCGTGGGTGAGTAAGGATCGGCCTGCCTCACGGCGCGAAAGTCGGCGAGAAGGGTGGCGTAACGCGTGTCGGGCTCGGGGCCGGGAACGACGGGCTTTTCGGGCAGATCCGAATCCTTGACCGCCGCCGGGCGGACTTCGTTCGTGAACGGATTCCAGTCGACATTCGGGTTGTCGAGAACGGCCTTCGGGATCGTCTGGTCGACGATGCGCTCCATGACCTTGCGGATCGCGCGCTGTTTTGCGGGCCCGCGCTCGCGGTCGGCGTAATCGGACTTGATCTCGTCGCGCAGGTTCCAGTGCGAGAGGAGTCGCATCTTCGGCGGGAAGAGGCGGACCCCCTTGTCGTCCACGAGGTGGTGCATCCAGATGTTGTATGAGGCGATGTACTGCGCCGAGTCGGAATAAGCTTTCGCGATTGCGAGGTTGACGCTGGCCGGGACGCGCGTCGCGAAGCGGTCGGCGAGGCGCGCTTGGGCCCACTGGCGGCGCGTCCACGCCGAACCGAGGCGGAGCTTCTCCTCGAGCGTGTACACGGGGAAGTTGAGAAGCGTCGTGAACGCGAGCTTGTTCTCGAAGAGGTCGTCCGTGAGGTGAGCGCCGGGGTCGTAAGCCGCGAGCGCCTCGTCGAACGGAAGGATCGGACCCCGGTCCAGGTCCACGTGCATCCTGAGATCGCGGCTGGCCTCGCGCATGTGCCCCTCGAGCGAGACGAGCGCGGCCGAAAGACGCGTGAAAAGGGCGTCGCGCGTGGCGGCGTCGGATGCGGTGTTCGCCCTCGCGAACGCCTCGAAGGCCGCCGCGTCGCCGTCGGCCGGGCGCCACAGCGCGGCGGCCTGCTTCTTCCCCCGGGCCTGCTCGGGCGTTTCGGCGTGCGCCGTGAGCACGGCGAGTCCCAGGAGGACGAGGAAAAGAGTCTTGCTCCCATGCATCTTCATGCGCGGATCTTAGCGGCTGACTTCGGCGCAGCGGGAGTCGGCGCTTTCTTGTCTTTCTATGGCAGCGGGACCGGCGTGATGCCACCCTCGGCGATGTTGAACGTCGTGCCTCCGCCGCTGTCGAGCGTGAGGATGTAGCTGCCCGGCGCGAGGTTCGCGAGGCGCCTGAAGCCGGTCTGGCCGCTGGCGTCGGCCGTGATCGCGATCCGCCCGTCCGTGTTGAAGAACGTGTAGGGATAGGGAACGCCCGCCGCCGTCTTGAGCGTGCCGCGCAGGATGCCGTTCACGAACGACTTCGGGCCGACCGAGATGTCGGCGGAGCCGCCGGGCGTGAGAGAGACCGGCACGGGCTGCTGCGACGGGGCCGAGACGTTCGCGAGAGTGACCGTGGCATAGCCGCTCGCGTTCACGAAGAGCGCGTAGCTGCCCGGCTTGAGCGACGGGATCTCGCCGACGCCGCTCGTGTCGAGCGAGATCGAGCCCGTGAAGACGGCGGACTGGTTCCCGTCGAGGACGCGCGCCGTGACGCTCCGCATCGGCACGCCGTAGATCCCGTCCCTCACCTGGATGCCGATCCCCTGCCCGTGCGTGAGCTCGATCGAAAGGTTCTCGGTGCTGCCGTCGTCGGCGGCCGTGAGGCTGCGCTTGTCGAACTGGTAGTCGGTCTTCTGCGCGTTGAGCGTGTAAGCCTGCGGCAGGATGTCCGTGAACTGGAAGTGCCCGTTGCTGTCCGTCGTCGCCATGCGCTGCATCGGGACGCTCCCCGTGCCGGAGGCCGAGGCGAGAGAGACCGTAGCGTCGGCCAGCGGCTGCTTTGTGTCGGCGTCCGTCACGGTGCCCGCCACTTTCGCCGTCGAGAACGTCAGGTCGAGGTTCTGGTCGTTCGTGAGCGAAATCGTCTGCCGCACCTGGGAGCCGGCGCCGCCGGCAAGCGGATCGGCCATCGCGGTGACGACGTATGAGCCCTCCTGGAGGCCCTGCAGCGTGTAGGTGCCTCCTTCGTCCGTGCGCGTCGTCGCCTGCCGGCCACCTCCGCCCTGCAGATTCGCGACGACCATCGCGTTCGCGGCGGGCTGCCCCGCCCGCGTGACGTGTCCGGTCAGCGTGAAGCCGACGTCGAACACGATCTCCGCCTGGAGCACGGGCACGTCGTCGCTCGCCGTGACCTGCTTCGTCGCGCTGCGCGACGTGCCGAGGCCGTCTCCCGCCTGCGCGCGGAGCGTGACGGGCCCCGGCGGCACGCCCGTGACCTGGAAGCTGCCGTCGGCGGCGACCTTCGTCGTCGCGAAAAACGACTCGACGCCGCTGGCCATCACCGTCGCGCCCGCCTTCCATCCATCCGGAAGCCCGGAAACGGTGCCCTGGATCGTGGAGCCCGCCGAGAGCGACAGAATGAGGTCGTTCTTCGAGTCGCCCGTCTGCAGGACGAACTCCGAAAGGTTGCTCGACTTGCCGCTCATCCCCGCCGACGCGCTGTACCGGCCGGCCCCGAGGTGGTCGAAGCGGAAGCGGCCCGTGGCGTCTGTCGTCGTCGTCTGCCCACCGCCGAGGATGCGCCCGAAGCCCACATCGCCCGCGACCGCAAGGGCGACCTGGGCGTTCGCGAGCGGCTGGCCGCCGACCACGACAACGCCGCTCGCCGACCCGCCCGCCGTGAGCTTGATCTCGACGGTGCCGCCCGTCTCCTTGACGTCGGCCACCTCGCTGCCGTCCGTGTAGTCCGGGTTTTTCGCGGTGACCTTGATGCGCCCCGCGGAGATGCCCTCGATCTCGAAGTTGCCTTCGGCGTCGCTCGTGATGTCGTCGCCGCCGTCGAGACCGGCGAGCGGGCCGCCGCGGCCTCCGAAGCCCCCGAAGCCGCCCGGCCCGCCGCTCCCCGCCGGCTCGTGCGTGATGCTGGCGTTCGCGACGGGGCGGCCCGTGCGGGCGTCCGAGACGCGCCCCTTGAGGACGACGCCGGGCGTCGCGCGCACCTCGACACCGTCCTTCACGCCGTTCTCCTCGACGACGAGGTTCGCAACACGCGCCTGCTGATAGCCCTTCGATTCGACGACGACCGTCCACGTCCCCGCCGGCACGTCCTCGAGCGTGAACGCGCCGTCCTCGGTGTTGAGCTCGCGCTTCTGGCCGATGTCGGTCTGGCCGCCCGCGGCGCGCGCGACGAGACGGATGATCGCGCCGCCGCCGCGGGCGGGCTCGAAGGAGACCGAGAAGCTCTTGAGAGGCTGGCCAGAGCGCGCGTCGAGCGCGGTGCCCGCGATGCGGCCCGTGCCCGCGACCTGGATCTCGACGTTCGAGGCCGGCGCCACGACGCCGCGCTTCTGCGGCCCGAGACCCGCCCCGCCGAAAACGGAGAGGTCGTAGACCTGGCCCGGCTTGAGGCCGTCGAGGACGAAAAGGCCGTCGGGGCCCGTCGGAAGATCGGTGCCGGTTCCGCCGAGCGGGCCGCCTCCGCCGCCGGCCCCGCGACCTCCGGCGCCGACGCGCACGAAGTAGCCCTCGGCCCCTTCCCCGCTCTTGCGGCGCACGATGCCCGCGATGCTCGCTCCCGGCCCGAGGGTCACCGCGACCGGGTCCGCGCCTTTTTCGGTCACCTTCACGGGGTCGACGCGTTCGTTCGCGAACCCCGGTTTTTGGATCTGGAGCGCGTACTCGCCCACGGACATGCCCTTGATCTGGAACGTGCCGTCGGCGCCGGTTTTCGTCCTCAGGCGCGTGCTCGGGCCGCCGAGGCGCGCGAAGTTCGCGACCATGCCGCCCGCTCCCGCGCGGAAACTCATGGACGGGTCGACCTGCACCTCGACGTCCGCGATCGGCTGGCCGTTCGCGCCCTTCACGATGCCCGAGATCGTGGCGCCGCGGCGCATCACGATCGCCACGTCGCCCTTCGTGCCGCCCGAGGGCAGAGAGAGGCCCGCGAGCGTCGCGCGCTCGAAGTCCGCGTGGCTCACGAAGAGGCGCTGGCTCTCGCCGGGAGTGAGACGCGACGCCTTGAACGTTCCGTCGGAGCGCGTGCGGAACGCGGTGGTCTCGGTGCCGATGCGGAGTATCCGGCGGATGCCCGCGAGCGCGTTCTCGCCCCCGCGCATGAGAGTGCCCCGCGCGCTCGCGACCGGCGCGCCGTTCTCGTCCACGACCTTTCCGGCGATCGAGGCCCCGAGCGTCACGGCGATATCGAGGCGTTTCGCCTCGCCCGGCGCGAGCGCGAGATCCGACTTTACCCACGGCACGTATCGCGCCTCGTCGACTGCGAGGCGGTATGCCTGTGGCGGAATGCCTTTCAGGTCGTACATCCCGTCCGGGCCCGTGCGCACGAGGCGCGCGAAGCCGCTCGCCCTGGCGAAGACCTTCGCGCGCGGCACGAGGCGCCCCGTCTTGTCGTCGACGACCTTGCCGTCGAGCGAGGCCGGGAGAGCGAGCGTGATCGTGAGGGGCTTGCCCTCGCCGAGCGGCAGCTTGACGTCGGGCCTGCGGCCCCAGCCGGCGTCGCCGGCGTCGACGACGATCGAGCCGCGCCCGTCGGGAGCGTGAGGGATCGTGAAGCGCCCGTCCGCGTCCGTCTCGACCCAGCGCGTCGTGGCCTTGACGCTCTCCAGCCGTACGAGCGCGCCCCCGACACCCTTCCGGCCGGCGCCGAGGACGACGCCGCCGACCGGGTCGCCCGCGACGACCGCGATCGGCCTCGGAATCGCGCCGGCGTTGAGGCCCGTCTGGAGCGTCGGCGCGAGATTCGCCTTCTCGATCGTGATGCGGTTCCCCAGCGCGCTCGATTCGTCGAACTGAAACTTTCCGTCCTCGGCCGTCACGACTTTCCGCGTGACGACCCGGAATGCGGGGTCATCGCCGCCGGCGACGCCGGCCTCGAGGGAGACTTCCGCTCCCGCGAGCGGCTTGCCGGACGCGTCCACCGCGACGCCCGTGAGCCTCTGGCCACGCGGCAGCGTGTGCTCGCCGAGGTCCTCGGTCTCGGCCGCGTCGTAGACGTCCTCGAAGAGTACCGGCACGACACCCGCGCCCTCGACCCTCACGCGGAACGTCTTCTCCCTGCCGGGCTGGGAGGGAACGGCCAGGACGAACGAGCCGTCGGCTCCGGTGACGGCCGAGGCGATCGGCTTTTGGGCCTCGCCCCCTTTCATCACGCGGCGCGCTTCGTCGCCCGGCGTCTCCCACGGCACCGCGCTGACCGTAAGACCTCCCGCGGGCTTGTCGGCGCGATCGCTGACGAGGAGCCGCCCGCGGATCTCCCCGGCGCGCGCGGCGCCGGCTGAAAGAGCGAGCGCGAGAAACGGGAGCAGGGAGAGGCCGCGGGCCACCCCGCGAGCGCCGGAACGACGATCTCGAAGCTGTCTCATCGGAGAACCTCCACGCCTAATTGACCGGGGGCCGGACTGTTCCTTTTCTCCCGAGCAACTCCAGGGCCAGGCCGGAGCTCGAAGAGGCCCGCGCGCAGCCGGGGGCCGAAAGCATCTCTGTAAGACGCACGGAATCCCAAAAGGTTACGCCTTCCGGCGGAACGGTCCGCGCCCGCCCTGAGCCGGACTCCTGCGGCCGTGGGCGCCGCCGTGGCAAGCTGCATGTGGTGCTCGTCCGCCGCTATGCCCCACCCGGGGATCACCTTCGTCTGGAGACGGACGAGCCTCGCCTCCTCGACCTCGCGAAGGCCCGGGTCGAAGCCTCGGCGCTCTCTTCACCTTTTGAGAAATCCTCAAGCAACGTGTGGAAGACTTCGCGCAACGACTCAAGGGAGGGCTCGTGGCTTCGGACTCACAGGCTTACGGACACCTGAGGCCGCCCGCGTGAGCGCCGAGCCGCCCCTCGGGGCGGGCCCTGCGTACCGGCTGTGGGCGGCGACGTACGACGTGGAAAACCCGCTCACGACGATGGACTCGCTCGCCGTCCGGTTTTTCTCGCACGACATCGAGGGGAAGTGTCTCCTCGACGCGGCCTGCGGCACCGCGCGCCGGCTCGTCTTCCCGAAGGGGCACGCGCCGAAGAGCGCCTGCGGGGTGGACCTCGTCTTCGAGATGCTGGCGGCCGGCCGTCGCGACCCGGCGCGGCCGCGCACGACCGCGGGCGGCGACCTCCGGGCGCTGCCCTTCGGCGCCGAGCGCTTCGACGTCGTGTGGTGCCGGCTCGCGGCCGGGCACCTCCTGAAGACCGCGCCGCTGTACCGCGAGTTCGCGCGGGTCCTTCGCAAGGGCGGATACGCCGTCGTGACGGACTTCCACCCGGACGCCATCCGGCGCGGGCACGCGCGTGCGTTTCGCGACGCCTCCGGAGCCGCGCACGTCGTCGAGCACGTCGTGCACGACGCGGACGCCCACGAGGCCGCCGCGCGCGAGGCGGGGCTCACCTTCGACGCCACGGGCTCGCTCGGCGTCGGCGTGGAAGTGCTGCCCTTCTACGAGCGCGCGAAGAAGCAGGATCGGTACACGGCGGACGTGGGCCTGCCGCTGCTCCTCGCGCTGCGTTTCTCGAAATGAGGCTGCGCCTGAAGGCGGGAAACGCGACGCGCGACGTCGCCGCCGGAAAGCTCTGGGCGGCGGCGGGAACGGCCGACTTCACGCTCGATCTCGGAGGCGCCGCGCTCGGCCCTGGGCTCGTGAACGCGCATGACCATCTCCACCGCAACCACCTGCCGCGGATCGAGCACGACACGGGCGACCTCGTGACGCGCGCCGTCGTCGCGGCCAGCCACGAGGTGCGGCCCCTGAGGCTCGACGGCGACGGCTGCGCGTTCGCGCGCTTCGACGGGATCACTCTCTCGCGCCGCGCCTCCTCCTGGATGGGCCCCGCGGCGCTCGCGAGGATGGCGAAAAGGAGCGACTACTTCTGGCACGGATATGTCGGGAATCTCGCGCTCCGGGATCTCCACGACCGGCTCTTTCCGGACGGGCCGCGCTACGACTACCCGTTCCCGCGCGCCCGCGCCCTCGCGCTCACGGCCTCCGGCGGCCCGCGCGCGGCGAAGAGGCGGCTGCGCTACCTCATGAGGCTCAAGGCGCAAGCGCGGGCCGTGACGCGCTTCGTAATGTCTTCTCCCACACGGTGACGTGCGGACTCGGGTAACGCGCGTCGTGCGGCGTGAGCGCGGCCGGCAGGAGGACGAGGAGATCGCGGCGCAACGGCCTCCCGTTCACGCGCGCACCCGGAGCGCCGCCCCGACGCGCCGTGCGAGAACCCTTACCCATGCGGCGACGAGCCCGACTCCCGACGCGCCGGGCGCCACGTTCGCGCGCACTTCGCCGAGTCCCGGGAAGACCGTGCGGACGAAAAAACGCGCCTTCGGAAGCGGCCCTTCGATGAGCGTCAGGAGCGTCCTCGTCCAGCCACGAGACGGGCGCGTGTAGCGAAGAGAGGGCAGGCGAGCGGCCGCTGCCCGCAAGTCGGCAGGAACCCTGTCCGCGAGGGAGCTCTGAAAGAGTTCTTCGAAAGTGTTCGGAAAGAGGCGCTCCACGGCATCCGCCGCGAAGAGAAGGGGCGCCGCGTCACGCTCTTTCTCATTCGAAGAAATCTCCGGCGCGAGAGCGCCGCGCGCTCTCGCGAGGAGGCGGAAGTCGTAAGCCTGGATGCCCCGGATCCCGTTTCCCGCGAAGTCCTCGGCCGCGTGGAAGAGGAGGTGCCTAAGGAGCGCGGGCCCAGCCGCGATCGCGATGGGCACGCCGCCGAGGTCCCGCGTCTCCGCATGCCGGCGCAGCTCCGCGCTGGCGTCGAGGAACCGCCCGAGGACCGGCAGGCGGAACGACGTGTGGATCTCGAGACGGATCGGATTGTCCGGATGCTCCGTCGCAGGGCTCGCCACGCGCTCGTCCAGCCGGGCGAAGACGCGGTGGCGGGGCGTGTCGAAAAGAGCAATCCAACCGGCTCCGACGAGCGCCGCCGTCGCCCGTTCGAGGTCGCGCGGCTCCCGCAGGAGAAGATCGAGATCACCCATCGGGCGCAAAGAGGGCTCTTCATAGTGGAAAAACGCGAGGGCGGCCCCCTTCACCGCCACGACCTCGACGCCCCCTCCGCGCAGCCGTGACACCGCTTGACGAAGCCAGTCCCGGAGGCGCTCGGCGCGCGCAGCCGCCCGGCCGGCCTCCTCCTCGAGGAAGTCGCGCACGGGGGGGAAGGACTTCGCGCCCCTCGAGCCGCGAGACGAGCGCGGAGAGACCCTGCGTCGAGACCGCGAACGCTGTAAGAAGATCAACACCCGCGCCCGGAGAAGCCCGCCCGATCACCTCCGACAGCGGCCCGGCATCGCCGCGCGCGACGGACGCAACCGCCGCCGCAGCAAACGCCGGATAACGGGGATCGGCAAAAAGAGACTCGGGATTGAAGCGAATGCCGGGAGATTACTTCCAGCGGCCCTCGACCCAGTACCAGCCGTCGCCGTGATGTTTCCACTGGCCGTTCACCCACACCGCGCGCGGACGAGGACCCCGGTCCCAGTGGCCCGGGACCCACACGTACTCACTCCCGCGCCATGCGTGATAGCCCCGGATCCACACGTGATCCGCGTCTGGAGCGGTGCCGCGCACTTCGACGATCGGCGCAGGAGGCCGCGTCCGAACGTAGACGACTCCGCGCGGAGGGGCCGTGACACATGCCGTCAGAATCGACCCCGCGAAGAAGGCGGTCGCCGCGAGCTTCATCCCTGGGAGAGACTTTAGATTCATTCTCGTCTCCTTATGAAATCCTTCGACCGGCATGAAGTTCGCACAGACCGTGCCATGTACACTTGGACCACGGCGCCGCGGGCGCAAAAGGCACGCCCATGAGACGACGAATCGATGTCAGCGGTTGGTTCGCCCGCGTCCTCCCCGTGACGCTGCTCACGGCTTTTCTCGCGGCCGCGCCGCTCCACGCGGGCCTCGTCTTCGTTCCTGTGAACACCCTCCCCGGCGCGGACGCGACCGCGCTCGCCGGAAGCGGCACGACGCTCTGGGCGGCGACGCCTCGCGGCGTCTGGCGGCTCGAGGCCGGCGCGTGGACCCTCGACGGCCTCTCGGCGCGAACGATCACGTCAATCGTCGTCGCCGATGCCGTCTACGCGGCGGATGGCGAGAAAGTGTGGAAGCGCGGGGCCGACGGAACGTGGACCGCCGAAACGCTCCCCGCGGCTCTGGCCTTCCCCTCGGTTCTCGCGACGGACGGAACGGCGGTGTGGGCGGCCGGAGTCGGAGTCGCCAAGCGCGCCTTCGGAACCTGGACGGCGCTCGGGAATCCGGGCGGGTTCGTGACGGCGGCCTCGGTGTACACCGGCGACCTCGTGGTGGGCCTGCGCGGCGGCGCGGCGCAGTACGCCGGTGCGTCGGTCACCCCGATCTCGGCCGGACTCCCGGTCACGGCCACGGTGCAGGCGCTCGGGGTCGCGTACGGCGCCCTCTACGCCGGCACCGACCAGACGCTCTACACGTTCGCGGGCGCGTGGACCGCGGTCCCCGGCTTCGGGGCGCACGACGTGCGCGCCATCACGGACGCGGGCGGCACGGTGCGCGTGGCGACCGCCGACGCGGGAGTTCTTTCCAGAATGGGGAACTGGCTGGCCACGAACGCGGGCCTCCTCGTCGCGTCGGCGAAGAGCTTCGCGACGCTGGGAAGCGATCTCTACGTCGGCACGGCCGGCGCGCCCATCTACCGGCTTTCCGAGAGCTCGTGGAGCGCGGCGGGAACCGGGCTTTACGCGGCGTCAATTGCCGAAGTGGAGACCGTCATCGGCGAGACATTCGTCGGCGCGCACGGGTCCGGTATCGCCGTGGTCCCCGGAGAGAATTTCGCCCCGAAGGGCTGCGGAGACGTGCGCGCGATGGCGGCCAACTCTCTGAGACTTTTTGCCACGACGAATTGTCACCTTTACATCTGGCCGCTCGGGCCGAGCATGTTCAACCCGCCCTCGGTCGTGGAGGACGGATTGCCCCCAGGCGTCACCATCAGCTCGCTCGCGGCGGTTTCCGATGGCAGCGTCGCCGGCGGCACGCCGAACGCGGGAATGTGGCGGCTCGTGGCAAGCACGTGGTCGTCCGACAACGCGGGCCTACCCGCGAACGGAAGCGTGCTGACGGCTCGAGAGGTGGGCAGGAAGCTCTACGCCTCGGTGGGATCGAGCCTTTTCGTTCGGCAGCAGAGCGCCTGGCAGGCGTCCTCCGGCGCGCCCGCGTTCGTTCAGGCGCTCGGCGGCGACGCGAGCGTCGTTTTCGCGGCGCCGGTGTCCGGCGGAATCTTCTCTTCGACGGGCCCGTGGCGCGAGGACGACTTCGGCGCGAGCACGGCGTTCGTCTCGTCGTTCGACGCGGACGGCCGGTTCGCCGTCGCGGGCGCGGGCAACGCGGGAGTCCTGCGCCGGACCGGCGGCGGCTGGCAGCCGGAGAACGCGGGACTTCCGGCGGGCGCGGACGTGCGCGTGGTGCGCCGGAGCGGCGACGCCGGTAACCTGTATGCGGGCACGGCGGGTCACGGGCTCTTCCTCGCATCGACGACCTCGTCCGTGAAGTACGTCCCCGTGGTCCTCGACGTGACGGGCGCCACCGGCGCGCGCTTCCGGTCCGACCTCACGCTCGGAAACCGCTCGACCTCGCCCGTGACGGTCACGGTGGGCTTCGTCCCTGCGCCCGACTTCGGTCTGCCCGCGGGCAGCAGCGGCTCCGTCTCCGTGGTCCTTTCGCCCTCCTCGGAGCTGCGCGCGCCGGACGCGCTCCAGTTTCTCCGCGACCGCGGCCTCGCGATCACGCCCGGCCCCTCGGGCACCGCGGGCTCGATCTACGTCGCGGGCGACCCGCAGGCGCTTCCCTCGGATGCGACCGACGCCGTGTACGTCTTCTCGCGCACGTATACGGCCGGCGCCGCCGGGAGCTTCGGCACGTTTCTCGACGTTCCATCCGACCTCGACGCCGCCGAGGACGAGGGCGCGATCTACGGGCTCCGGAGCATTTCCGGCACGTCGCGCTCGAATCTCGCCGTCGGTCATGTCCCGGGCCGTGGTGGGCAGTCCATATCGCTCTCCATCCAGGTCTACGACCAGAGCGGCGCGGCCGCGGGCGCGCCGCTCGTCACGACTCTGAACCCCGGCGAGTGGAGGCAGTTCAACGGAATTCTCGGCCTCGCGGAACTGCCCGATGGCGCGTATGGCTACGCGAAGATCACACGGACGAATGGAAACGGCGCCTGGACGGCATACGGCGTCGTGAACGACCATAGAACCTCGGACGGCTCGATCCTGCCGCTCTACCGGCCGGGCGGCCTCGCCGCCGGGCGCAAGCTCGTCGTGCCAGTCGTCCTCGACGTGTTCGGCGCCGCCGGGTCGCACTACACGACCGAGCTCACGGTCGCGAACGACGGCAATTTTTCGACGCCCGTGGACCTCGTCTACCAACCAGCGCCGAACTTCGGGTCCTCGACGGGCGTCCCGGTCGTCACCTTCACGCTCGCCGCGCACCAGCAGGCGACGATCCCGGACATCCTCGCGTACCTGAGGTCGAAGGGTGTCAACATCCCTGACCCTTCGACGGGTCCGCAGGCGGGATCGCTCTCGATCGACTTCCGTAACCTCGGGAGCCTCGATGCGCCGAAGACGGTCGCGCTCGCGCGCACGACGACACCGAACACCGACACGGCCACGGGCGGCGCGTTCGGCGTCGCATACCCCGCCGCAGCGAAGGGCGGCGGCGCGCGCGCGTCGGCGCTCGTGCCGGGCCTCACGCGCGACGCGTCCGTGCGCTCGAATCTCGCCGTCGTCCATCTGGGCGGCGGGTCGGAGATCCCGCTCTCGCTGTCCGTGCGCCTTTACGACGCCACCACCTCTCAGGCCGTGGGCAGAGAGATCACCGTCACGTTGCAGCCGGGCGACTGGACGCAGTGGTCGGGCGTCTTCGACACCGCGGGCGTTCCCGCGGGGACGACGGCGGCGTACGCGGTCATCACGCGCCTCGCGGGCGACGACACGTGGCTCGCGTACGGCGTCCTGAACGACGCGAAGACGTCGGACGGCAGCGTCCTCCGGATGCTCCCGGCAAGCGAATATTGAGGGAAAGGTCCCCCTCAGCGCGGACACTTCCAGGAGAACCGCGCCCTCGCTGAACGGAGCGGCTTCGAAGGAGTCTTCGATGGCGATTTTCCCGCCCAACCGCGTCGCGGCTCTCGCGTCGCTCGTCCTTCTCGCGCTCTCCGGCCCGGCGGCGGCCCGCGTCATTTCGTACGCCCCGCTCAGCAGCAGATCGTCCACTCCCGCGGTCCAGAAACGGACGAACCGGCACGCGCTCCTCATCGAGCAGACTGGCGTTCAAACCTTCATCGGCGGCGTCCCCACGTGCCTGTCGTGCGGCTGGGCATCGCCCTCGCGGCTCGTCCTTCACGACAGCTCCGGGCTGGAAGAACCGCGGGACGTGACGCCCGGCGGCCTCGACGCGGGCATCGACTTCGCGGCCGCGCACGAGGAGACGGGGCTTTTACCCGTCCTTCTCGTGCATACGGGCGCGAGCCTTTTCACCGGGGAGAATCCGACCAGCCAGTTCCGCTTCCTCTTCAGCGCCGATGGCGGCGCGACGTGGTCGGTTCTTCCTCTACCGGCTTCTAACGCTAATCTTCCGTGGTCCGTGGACATCGGCGGCCCGTTCGTGCGCGCGCGCGACTCGGCCATTCGCGTCGGCACCGCGGAGTCTCCCTTCCTCCTCGCACTCTTCGAATCGGACACGCAGCGCCTCGGGCTCTGGGACGTCTTCGCGAACGGCGGCGTCGCGCGCCGGGCCTTCGCCTCGAACGACAGCTCGCTCATCGGCACGGACGCGGAGGGGCGGCGCGCGCTGCTTTCGGGAACTCCGCTCGCGAGCCAGGCCGCCGGACCGGGGGGCGGAAATGCGACACCCGGGCTGTACGTCGTGAACGCCGACGGGAACTCGCAGATGCTCTCGGACATTCCCGCCAACTCGTGGTTCCGCGACGGGTGGATCACGCCCGACGGCCGCGCGTGCGTCGAGGCCGACACATACGGCTCGTCCGGCACCCGGCACGCCGTGCTTCTCGCCGCAAGCGGCGAACGCCTCGAGATCGCGTCGGCCGTGAACCCGAATCCGACCGATCTCTTCGCTGTCCCGACGGCCGACTTTTCCGGTGCGTGGGTTCTCCAGCGCGGCGCGCTGCACGACCGGTTCAAAACACCCGTCCCGCTCGCGGGCGGCGTCCAGATCGACGACCTCTTCCACGGGCGCGGCCTCGGCGACGGCCCGCCCGCCGGCCTCATCCGGATCTCGCCGTCGGGCGGTCTCGTGGCGGCCTACGCGACCGTCATCGACAACGGCACGAACGACCCGATGTACGTGGCGGCGGAGCTCGCCGCGAGGCCCTGAGGCCGGACGTTCACGTTTTCGGGTCGCTCCGCGCGAGGACGAAGCGCTGGAGGAGCAGCGCGACGGCCGCCAGGCACGCCGCGAGGCCCACGAACGACGCGACGCGGTAAAGGCCGCCGAGCTGCCGCCGCGACCGCGGCTCGCGGGTCAGGTCGCCTGAGGGAGAATGCGCCGCTCGCGGCGCAACTGGCGGCACTCGGTCTTCTCGGGCACGTCCTGCTGCTCTTCGTGGCGACGCAAAAAAGCCTGTCTCTCCCAAGTCCCGACCACGAATCCTCAGCCGCGCCCGTGCATGAGGCGCTGCAGCCTCGGCGCGAGCGCGAAGAGGACGACGCCCGTCACGAGAGGGAACGCCAGGAAGATCGCCCAGAACATCACGGGGTCCCGGATCGATCCGGTCAGGGCGCCGAGAAATCCCCCCACGACGTTGCCCGCGAAGTTCGAGAGGAACCATACGCCCATCATCAGCGACACGATCTTCAGCGGCGCGACCTTCGTGACGAGCGAAAGCCCGATGGGCGACAGGCACAGCTCGCCCCACGTGTGGAAGGCGTATGCGAGGACAAGAAACCAGGGGCTCGCGAGCTGCCCGGCCTTCACCTGCTGAGCGGCGGCGATCATGAAGACGAACCCGAAGCCCATGACGACGAGACCGATCGCCATCTTGCGCGTGGTCGAAGGCTCGGCGTTCCGCTTGCGAAGAGCGCCCCAGAGGACGGGGAAAAGCGGCGCCGTCAGAAGCAGGATGGCCGGATCGGCGGACTGGAACCACTCCGGGATGAGAGCGGTGGAGCCGATCGAGAGCCGCGTGCTCTGCGCGGCGAAGACGTTCATGGAATTCCCCGCCTGCTCATACGCGGCCCAGAAGAAGATCACGAAGAACGAGATGATGAAGAGCGCCGTCACCCGTTCCCATTCGTCCACCGTGAGAGGTCCCGCGGGCGGCGCTCCCTCCGCCTCGCGTTTTTTCGCGTTCGCGACGAGGCCGGCGTCGCCGAGGAAGCGCTTGCGGGTCACGAGGAGCGTGAGGACGGCGAAAAGCATGCCCACGCCCGCGGCGGCGAAGCCGAACGGCCATCCGCGATGCACGCGGAGCCATCCGGTCACGATCGGCCCGATGAACGCACCGAGGTTGATGCCCATGTAGAAGATCGTGAACCCGCTGTCGCGCCGCGGGTCGCCTTCGGCGTAAAGCTCGCCGACGCACGCGCTCACGTTCGGCTTGAAGAGGCCGGTGCCGAACGCGACGAGGAGAAGGCCCGTGTAGAACGAAGGCATGCTGTCGATCGCGAGGACGAAGTGGCCGGCCGCGATGACGAGGCCACCCACGAGGAGCGACTTCTGCGCTCCCCAGAACCGGTCCGCGATCCACCCGCCGAGAATCGGCGTGAGCCACACCATTCCCGTGTAGAACCCGTAGAGGAGCGAAGCCCGCGACGGGGACCACGCGAGGCCCTGCACGAGGTACAGGACGAGCATCGCCCGCATCCCGTAGTAGCTGAACCGCTCCCACATCTCCGTCAGGAAGAGGGCGGCGAGCCCCCGGGGATGCCCCGCGATTTCCGCTTTCACGCGCGAAAGTCTACCCTGCGCCTCCGCCCTGCTAGACTTTTTGCCGGGCTCCAGGGAGGGACCTCGCGATGGGCATGTACATCATTGCCGAGCCGTGCATCGGGACGAAGGACACCGCCTGCGTCGAGGTCTGTCCCGTCGACTGTATCCACCCGAAGAAGGACGAGGACGGGTTCGCCGAGGCGACGATGCTCTACATCGACCCGAACACGTGCATCCAGTGCGGCAACTGCGAGCCCGTGTGCCCCGTAAAGGCCATCTTCACGGAAGAGACCATCCCGGAGAAGTGGAAGCACTACCAGCAGATCAACGCCGACCACTTCGCCTGATCGAGCCCTGAGAGCGGTCGGGCGGGCATCCTTGGGAAAACGTCAGTCGTCGTCGCGCGACAGGAGGTAGCCGACGACGATGCCGATCCCGAGCGCGGTGATCGCCATGACGAAGGCGTTCTCGCGGCCGACCCGGTCGACCGTCCTCCACCGGCGCGCGAGCTCCTTGCGGATGCGCTTTCCCTGAACGCCGGCTTCGTCGAGGACGTCCTCCACGCGCTCCGCCACGTCCCGTGCGAGGTCCTGTCCCCTCTCGCCGGTATCGGAGAGGCCTTCGCGCATCGACCCGAGGATGTCGCCAACCCGTGTACGTGCCATGTTGAGTCTCCCTGCGCCGCCGGACGCGGCCCGGAACGATCTTACTCCCGCGAAGCGCCTCCGATAGACTGCGCCACTCGTGGACGCACGCGAAATTCTCATACAGCTCTATCGCGCTGCAGTTGCGGCCGTCGATCCGGCGGCCGTCGTTTCCGAGTCGCTCGGGCGCCGCGGGGCCGGAGTTTTCGTCCGCTCCGTGTCGTCGCGCGCGCGGCGCGAGTTCGTCTTCGCGCCCTCACGCGTCGCGGTGCTGGCCGTAGGCAAGGCGGCGGTCCCGATGGCCGCCGCCGCGCACACGACGCTGGGCTCACGCATCGACGAGACGCTCGTCGTCGCGCCCGAGAACGCTCCCTTCCGCACCCTGCCTCCCTCGACGCGCACGATCGCGGCGCGCCATCCGCTTCCCGACGCGGGCAGCCTCGTCGCGGGCGAGGCGGCCCTTTCGCTTGCTCTCTCGCTCGGCAAGGGCGATCTCTTCGTCGTCCTCCTCTCGGGAGGCGGCTCGAGCCTCCTGTGCGCGCCCGCGCCGGGAATCTCGCTCGAGGACAAGTCGAAGACGTCGGCGCTGCTTCTGGCGGCGGGCGCGCCGATCGCCGACGTGAACGCCGTGCGCGCCGCGCTGTCGCGCGTCAAGGGCGGGCGTCTCGCAGCGGCCGCGGGCGCCGCCGACGTCGTGACGCTCGTGCTTTCCGACCTCGGCGACGCCGGCTGGCATCTCGTCGCATCGGGTCCGACGCTCGGTTGGCCGACACGGCCGTCTGAGGCGCGCGCGATGCTCGAGCGGTACCGGATCGCGCCGCTCGTGCCTCCGTCCGTGCGCGCGCACCTCTCGTATGGGCACGAGCCCCCGCCGACGCGGCCGGGCGGGCCGCGCTGGGGCGTGCTCCTCGCGGACGTGCGCACGGCGCTCGAAGGCGCGCGCGCCGAGGCGCTGCGCCTCGGCATCGAGCCACGCGTCGTGCACGAGCCTCTCTCGGGCGAGGCGCGCGTCGCGGGCGGCCGTCTCGCATTCGCGGGCGCGACCGCAGGAGACCTGAGGCGCCAGAGGTCCGCGCTCGCGCCGAGGCGCCACGTGACGATCCTCGGAGGCGAGACGACCGTCACGGTGAAGGGTCACGGCCACGGCGGCCGAAACCGCGAGGTCGCGCTCGCGGCTGCCCGCGAGATCGCGGAGGCTCCCGGCATCGCGATGCTCTGCGCGGGGACGGACGGCGTCGACCACGAGCCGGACGCCGCCGGCGCCTTCGTGGACGGCACGACGCTCGCACGCGCCGAGGCGCTGGGGCTCGATCCCGCGCGGGCGCTCCTCGACAACGACACCGGCCCGTTCTTTCGGGCGCTCGGCGACGCGTTCTCCCCCGGGCCGACCGGCACGAACGTCGGAGACGTCGCGTTCGTTCTCGGCCCCCCCGTCGCCGAGGACGATTCGCCCGCCGTCCCCCGGCCGGCATAAGATTCCCAAAGGAGAAGAGGATCGGATGCCGGGTGTTCTGACCGTCCGCGACGAGGGCGCGGCGCGGCGATACGTTTTCGAGCAGCAGGCGGTCGTCGGGCGCGACCTGGACTGCGACATCCCCCTCGCGAGCCGCTCGGTCTCGCGCCGCCACGCCCTCGTGGAGAAGACGCCGAACGGTTGGATCGTGCGCGACCTCGGCAGCGCGAACGGGACGAGCGTGGACGGCGCGCGCGTCCAGGAGGCGCCGCTCGTCACGGGCGCGGTCGTGCGCTTCGGGGAGGTCGACGCCGTCTTCGGAATCGAGTCACGCGAGACGACGAGCGCCGAGCGCCTCATCTCCTCGCTCTCCATCGCGCCCGTGCGCAAGGCGCGCCCGGTCGCCGTGTTCCTCGCGACGACCGTGGGCGTGATCCTGCTGGCCGCCGCGACGATCTGGGCGAGCTATTGCGACCGCACCCCAGCGAAGGCCAGCGCCGCATCGCGTGCGCCGGCCCTCATCGGGAGCTGACGAGAGGACGCCTTTCGCGGAGCCTTCGATCGCGTCAGGAGGCGAGAAACGAGAGCAGCGCGCGGTAGGCAGGCTCGCTGCACAGGTTTATCGGAATCGTCTTCCACGCGTAGAAGACGGAGAGAGGTGCGAGGACGGCGAGAACCGCCGCGGCGAGGCGCGGCCGGCTCCAGACGTCGCGCCACGCGACGACGACGGCGAAGGGGGCGACCGTCAGGTAGTACCGGGCGAGGTCGCGTTCCCGGAGGAGCGAGAACAGCGCCACGTGCGCCGCGATGAGGCCCGCCTCGAGCCGGTCTCCCTTCGCGAAGAGCCGCGCCGCGCACAGGACGAAGAACAGGTGCAGACCCAGCAGCATTTCCGCCGTCTCCCAGTCGTTTCGGGCGGCCATCTCGCCGATGAACGCAAACGGGAGACACAGGCGGCCCGCTCCTCCGGCGCTGTCGGCGTGGACGTGGAAGAGCGCTAAGAAGTCACCGAAAAGAAACCGGTGCCACGAAAGGAGCAGGAGGAGCGGCACGGCCGCGAGCGCGCCGCCGAGGAACGCGGTCTTCACGCGACCCGAAAAGAGGAGCGCGAGGCAGAGAACGCCGACCACGAGGATGCCGTTCGTGCGCGTGACGGTCGCGAGAGCCGCCGCGAACAGCGCCCAGTCCACGCGTCCCCGGCGCCACGCCAGAACCGCGAGAACGACGAGGAGCGACATGAGCGCTTCGCTCGCCCCGAGCGCGCGGTACAGGAACATCCGCGCGGGCAGGAAGAGAAACGCGAGGACCGCGACGAGGGCCGGGATCTCCGGAGCCGCGTCCTTCGCGTAAACGGCGAACGCCGACGCCGACGCGGCGGCGAGAAGCCCCGTCGCGAAAAAGAGGCTCGCCTTCCAGCCGCCGAAAAGCGAGCAGGCCCGCAGAACCAGGGGATAGAGCGGCGTGTGCGCCGCGAAATAGGAAGGCGTCAGCGCGTAACCCGGGAGAGGGTTCTCCACCGTGGGCACGTAAAGCGTTTTCGCGACGACGAGGTAGTTCGGGCCGTCGAAGTGACGCACGACGAGATCGAGGCGCGAGAAGAACGGCGCCCAGGCGAGAAGCAGCGCGAGCCACGCGAGAAGGGCCGCGAGCAGAGGCGCACGCCGGGACACGTACGAGCCTAACATCGCCCCGATCCTCGTCGGCGAGGTCGTGCGCCACGTCGTCGGCGCGTTCGCGTGAACCGTCAGGGCTCGACAGGCGAAATCCGGCGCTCGACGCGGAAGCGACCCGCGCCCGCCGGCTGCAGGACCAGGAAGTCCCCGCCGTAGCCGGGCGCGAGGGGCGCGGCGCCACCGAACCACTCCTTCGCCTCCGCGGAAAGGTCGGACTCGGGAAGCGTGAGGAAGCCGTCCGCCGTCGCGAGGCCGCGCGCCGCGAGGCCGGCGAGCGCCCTTTTCCAGCCGTCCTCGCCGCCCGGCGGGGCGACGACGAGAAGCCGGCCGTTGAGATCGATCTCGGTCTTGCCGAGGAAGTCCGTCAGGTCGCCCACCTCGAAGACACCTCCGCGCGTCCCGCGTGGAGACGAGCCCGAGAAGCCGGCACGCGTGGATGCGACGTTCAGGCCCACATCCGCGAGATACGGCGGGAGGCCGCCGCCTCCGATGACGCGCGCGTTGCGCACGAGGACGTCGAAAAGGCGGTCCCGTGTGTTGAGCGGAATCGCGTCGTACGCTTTGACATCCACTTTCGCGAGCGAGCCGTCGGCGAGCGCGTGAAGCGTGCCCAGAAGCGCGACGAAATTGAGGCGCACGAGCGTGTTCGCCTCGTCGGGCCCGAAGAAGCCTCCTGACTCGATGAGGAGCGTCGGCGTGCCCCAGCGCGTCATCGAATCGCCGAAGGCGCGCGCCGTGTAGTCCATGTCATAACGGGCCACGCGATCCTTCGCCCACGGTTCGAGAAGCTGCTGGACGAGGACGGCCATCCGCATGGTCGTCCGGCGCCCTTCGTTCACGGTGAACGCGTCGTCGAACGGAACGGAAAGAAGCGAGATCGCGACCTGCCGGCCGTGCTTCCCCGCCGTCACGCTCGGGCTATGGTTGTGGAGGTTGTACCCGACGGAAGGCTTCAGCCGGTCGCGCACGGATTTGAGAAACCGCCCCTCGGGCGTTTGAAGGCGCAGCGCGTCGCGGTTGACGTCGATGCCTTGTGCGTTCGTGCGGCGCGTCCGCGCGGCGCCGTCCGGATTGAGCATCGGGATGATCGCGAGCGTGAGGCGCGAGAGCAGTCGCCCCGTGTCGGGCGTCTTTTGCGTCCTTCCGAGATGCTCGAGGATGTCGAGGAGCGCGCTCGTCGCGGTGGGCTCGTCGCCGTGCATTTGCGACCAGAGGAGGACCGTCGTGGGGCCGCCGCCGACGACGAGCAGGGGAATGTTCCGTCCCTCGGCCGAAACTCCTTCCTCGGCGATCGAGAAAAGCCCGGGGTATCGGGCTGCGAGCGCGGCGAGACGCGCGCGCAGCTCCTCGTGCTTGAGGGCGAGCGGCGAGATCTCGACCGTGTGCGGCCACGCCTCCCACAGCGCGGACGCATCCGCGCTGGCACCGCGGGCTGGCTGCGTAAAAAGAGCCGTGAGAAAGGCGGGAACCGCGAGAACGAGAAGGAGCGAACGAGCGGCGTGCGTCCAGCGAACGAACATGAGACCGCGATTGTAGATAATCGGGGACAGCGTCATGCGCGTCGCACCCGGCTCGCGCCTCGGGGCCTACGAGATTCTCGGCCCTCTCGGGGCCGGAGGCATGGGCGAGGTCTGGCGCGCGCGCGACACGCGTCTCCAGCGCGATGTCGCGATCAAGGTCCTCCCCGAGGCGTTCGCGCAGGACGCCGACCGGCTCGCGCGGTTCACGCGCGAGGCGCACGTCCTCGCGTCCCTGAATCACCCGAACATCGCCGCGATCTACAGCTTCGAGGAGATCGACGGCGTCCGCTTCCTCGTCCTCGAGCTCGTGAGCGGCGAGACGCTCAAGCAGCGCATCGTGCGCGCGCCGGTTTCCATGAACGAGGCGCTGCGCTTCGCGCTCCAGATTGCCGACGCGCTCGAGGCCGCGCACGCCAAGGGCATCCTCCACCGCGACCTCAAGCCCGCGAACGTCAACGTGACGCCGGAGGGGAAGGTCAAGCTCCTCGATTTCGGCCTCGCGAAGGCCTTCGCCCTCGGCGCGGCCTCGCCCGAAATCTCGCACTCGCCGACGCTCGACGCCGACTCGACGCGCCAGGGCGTCGTCCTCGGGACAGCCAGCTACATGAGCCCCGAGCAGGCGCGCGGCCGCGTGCTCGACGCGCGATCGGACCTCTGGGCGTTCGGCTGCGTCCTCTACGAGATGCTGGCGAGGAAGAAGGCGTTCGACGGCGAGAGCGTCTCCGACATCCTCGTCGCGATCCTCGATCGCGAGCCCGACTGGGCCGCCCTGCCGCCCGCGACGCCGCCCTCGCTGCGCGACCTCCTCAAGCGCCTCCTCCGGAAGGACCCCGCGCAGCGGCCCCCGGACGTGCGCGAGACGCGCGCCTTCCTCGAGGCGGCGGCCGGCTCGCGCACGACGGCCATTTTTTCCGCGCCCGGCCGCTCCGGGTCCCTCACGCGCCGCGGAGGCGGCCGCGCGCTCGTCGCCGCGGGGGTCGCGCTCCTCGCCGTCGGCGCGGCCCTGCTCTGGCTGTCCATGCGCGAGCGCGATGGGAAGGCGCTCCCCGCGTCGAAGATGCTCGCGATCCTCCCGGCGACGGACCTCACGGGCCGCGAGGACGGGCGGCAGCTCTGCGACGGCGTGTCGTTCAGCCTCGGCGTGAAGCTCCAGAGCGTCCCGAACCTCGCGATCATGCGGCCGTCGAGCCCGGCGATGCTCAAAGAGACGGACGCTGCGAAGTGGGCGCGCGACACGGGCGCCAACCTCCTCGTCCAGCCCGCCGTCCGTCAGATGGGCGACACGCGTCAGCTCTCGTTCTCGATCTCGCTCGCGGGCTCGCCCGTCCAGATCGCCGCGGGCGAGGTGACGGGCCCCGCAGCCGAGCATTTCCGTCTCGAGGACGAGCTCACGCAGAAGCTCGTGGCGGCCCTCCGACTCCACCTCGCGACGGGGGGCGCGGTCCCGACGCCGGCGTCCGCGTCCGTGCCGGCTGGCGCACCTCAGACGGACTACGTCGTCGCGCTGGGCCACCTCGAGCATTACGACGACAAGGCCTCCGTCGAGAAGGCGATCTCCCTCCTCACGCGAATCCCCGGGGGCGAGAGCTCGGCGCTCGTGCAGGCCGCTCTCGGGCACGCGTATCTCGCGTCCTACAACCTCACGAAGGACGTGACGTTTGCCGGCCTCGCACAGCAGGCGGCCCGGCGCGCAAGCGCGCTCGATCCGGACCTCCCCGAGGCGCAGGTCACGCTCGGGCAGGTTCTGACCGCCGCCGGCCAGAACGCCGAAGCGGTGCCCGTGATCCGGAAAGCGCTCGCGAAGGACTCGAGGTCCGCCCCCGCCCTCCTCGCGCTCGTGACGGCCCTCCAGAGGTCGAAGGACCCGGCCGGGGCCGAGCAGGCCGCCCTCCGCCTCGTGGAGCTCCGCCCCACGTCGTGGGCCGGGTTCAACCGGCTCGGAAGCCTCTACTTCCTGAGCAGCCGGTACGAGAAGGCGGCCGAGGCCTACCGGCGCGCGATCGCTCTGAACCCGGACGTCGCGCTCGTCCACTTCAACCTTGGCGCGGTCCTGCTGCGCCTGGGCCGGTTCGAGGAGGCGCGCGTCGCTCTCGACGATTCGATCCGGATCCGCCCGGTGGCGGAGGCGTACTCCAACCTCGGCGTCGCGGACTATCTCCTCGGCCGCTTCCCCGAGGCGGCCGCGTCGTTCCAGCGCGCCGTCGACCTCGCGCCGAAGAACCACCGCTGGTACATCTACCTCGGCGACGCGCTCTCGCAGATTCCGGAGCAGGCCGGGCGCGCGCGCGCCGCATACGAGACGGCGCTTCCTCTCGTGACGTCGGAGCTCTCGGTGAACCCGGCCGACGCCCTGAGCGTCGTCCGCCTCGGCCGGTGTCTCGCCCGGACGGGAGCGCCCGAAAGGGCCTGGTCCGAGATCCGGCGCGGCGTCGCGCTCGCCCCGGAGGACGAGAACGTCTTGGAGGCCGCTGCCGCGGCCGCGATGGTCCTCGGGAAGAAGGCTGAGGCCCTCGCGTGGCTCCAGAAGGCCGTCTCGCGCGGCTACGGCCTCGTCGAGATCCAGCGCGACCCCGACTTTGCCACTCTCCGTAGCGAGCCCGAGTTCAGAAAACTCGCGCTCGCTGCGCCCGCAGCGCCCACCGCAACGCCCTCAACCCCGAGCATAGGAGTGAAACCATGAGAACCAACGCACGCTCCCTCCAGGCCGCCGCCGCCACTCTCCTTCTCGCCGCATCCGCCGCGACCGTGTCGGGCTGCGGTAATAAGAAGTTCGATGGGCCTCCCGCCGTCTTCCGAAATCCGATTAACGTCGTCGCGGTCGTCACGTACAACGGGAAAACGACCAAGATGACGACCTCGCAGTCGCTCCCGGACCCGAAGATGGTCCAGCTCATGGAAGGGTCTCTTGACACTGTGCAATGGCTTTCGCCGTCTGGCGAAGTCCACATCGTCAAGTGGACGCCGAAGAGGCCGTTCGACAAAGACCCCGTGTACGAAGACGGGGTCCTGAAGTCTGGCCCCCCGTCGAAGGGAAGCCACTGGCAGAAAGACTTCAAATACGAGGCCGAGCTCTGGGTCACCAACGGGCCCCATGTCCCGATCGATCCAATCATTGAGATCATGGAGTAGCCCCGCCGTCCGTCGAGACGCTTTGCGATGCCGGCGCCCCCGGTCCGCACCGGGGGCGCTTTCCCTTTCGAAAAATGCATATGATACGCATTCTCAAAGGAGGCGCGTGATGAAATGCATTCTCAGAACCATTTTGGTGGCCCTCGTGGTCGTCCTCTTCGCTCCCGCGGCCCTCGCCGAGGAGGCGAAGGCCGGTGCCGCCAAGGCGAAACCCGCCGCCAAGCCCGCCACGCTCGTGACCATGACTCCCGACGAGCTGAAATGGGTCCCCAACCCGGCCAACGCCGACGTCATGATGGCGGTCGTCTGGGGCGATCCGGCCAAGGGACCCCATGCCGCCTTCCATAAGTTCAAGCCTGGCTTCACCGCCCCTCTCCACACGCACTCGTCAGACATGCACGTCGCGGTCGTCTCGGGGACGATCATCACGGGGACAGAGGGCGGGCCGGAGAAGAAGCTCCCGCCCGGCTCCTACGAGTACCAGCCCCACACGGCGAAGCACGTGACGAAGTGCGACACCGCGAGCGGGTGCGTCATCTTCGTAGTGGCGAACGGGAAGTTCGACCTCGTGCCGGCGGAGGAGAAGAAGAAGAAGGAGGAGCCTAAGAAGTAGGCTGGCCGCCCCCAACGTCACCCGAAGGGAACACGTCGAGGCGCCCGAGGTCACGCAGTAGGATCAAACTGGCGCTCCTTCGCCGGGATACGTGACGCGTGCGCCTTTGACCACGGCGAACGCCGTCACGCGGTGCGGGGTCGAGCGCTTGGCGCTGGTGATGTGCTCCACGTGGGCTCCGCGGGCCGTCAGTGCGTCGGCGACGAGGGAGCGATGGCAACGCCATGGCACGGCCTCCGCGCACATCAGAGCGACGCTGCCCTCCGCGGTCAGCGCGCGCAGCTTCGCGAGCCCGGATTCGAAGTCCTCGGTCAGCATGTAATCGGCGAACCCTCGGAAACTGGCGTTGCGCCACCCCGTGTTGGTTGAATCCTTACGTGACCGGCGCAGGCCTCCGAGCTCCGAGAGGTGTACGTAGCGAAGGCGCCGCGAGCGAAGAGCCGATCGAAGCGCATCGCCGTTGAACTGGGGGTTGTGCCGCGATCGGGGGATGGTGCGGATGTCCGCCAGCACGGAGATGTCGAACGCTCGAAGCAGCGCGACCAGCTCGTCGAGCGTTCGTGTCGAGTGGCCGACCGTGTAGATCCGAGCGCCTCTCCAGCTCTTCGTGCGGCTCATTTGCGCAATCAGATCCCCGCATCAGACGGGTAGTAGTTGAGCACGTCGTCCCGCCAGCCCTCAGGTCAGGAGCGCCCGCGCCAGGACCATCCGTTGCACGTCGTTGGCGCCCTCGACGATCTGCGCGATCTTGGCGTCGTTGAAGAGGTGGATGGCGGGGAAGTCCTCGGAAATGCCGGTCGCCCCGCAGAGCTGGACCGCCTCGGCGGTCACGAAGAGAGCCGTGTCGGTGGCGATGAGCTTCGCCGCCGCGGCTGCGGCCGAGAACGGCCGGTCCGAGTCGCGGAGGCGCGCGGCCTCGCGCACGAGAGCGGCCGCCGCCTCCGTTCGCGCGGCCATCTCCGAGAGGCGCACGCGGACGACGTCGTTTTTCTCCAGCGGGCGGCCGAAGGCCTTTCGCGTCCGGACGTAGCCGAGCGCGGCGTCGAGAGCCCCCCGGCAGAGGCCGACCGCGAGGGCTCCGATCGTGATGCGCCCCGAGTCGAGGGCGGTCAGCGCGATTCCAAGACCGTCCCCCGGCCGGCCCACGAGCGCCCCTTTCGGCACGCGTATGCCGGCGAGGGAGAGTCCGCCGGTGGGCGAACGCCGGAGCCCCATCTTCCTCTCCGGCGGAAGCGGCGTGAGGCCCGGGGCGGTCTTCTCGACGAGAAACGCGGAGATCTCCTTCTCGCCCGTGAGGGCGAAGACGACGAAGAGGTCGGCCACGGTCGAGTGCGTGATCCAGGCCTTGCTCCCGCTGATCAGGAAGCCGTCTCCGTCGGCAGCCGCGCGCGTCGCGATCGCCGCGGCGTCGGAGCCCGTCTCAGGCTCGGTCAGGGCGAAGGCCCCAAGCAGCTCGCCGCTGGCGAGGCGCGGCAGGTAGCGGCGCTTCTGCTCGTCGGTTCCGAACCGGCTCAGGATGAGCTGCGGCAGGCCGTGGACCGAAAGCGTGCCCGCGAGCGCGCTGCCGGCGACGGCCAGCTCCTCGAGGACGAGAGCGTACGTCGCGTAGTCGGCGCCTCCCCCGCCGTATTCGGCCGGGAACGGGATGCCGCCCAGCCCCATCGCGCAGAGCCGCGAGAAGAGCGGGCGCGGGAACTGGTCCGGCGGCGAAGAGGCGAGATACGGCCTGAGCTCGGCGCTCACGAAGCGGCGGACCGTCTCGGCCAGCGCTCGCTGCTCCCCCGTCCGGAGGTCCTCGAAGAGCGGCCTCATTCAGCGGATCCTCGGGACGATCTCGTAGCGCCCGTCGCGGCCGCGGCGGAAAACGCCGCGGCCCTTCTCCAGCCGGAGCTCCGCCCGCACGGCCTCGGCGAGCGTCGCGACGGGCGTCACGCAGACGTCGAGCGACTCGAGCCGCCGGGTCCACTCCGCGAACGTCCGGCGCCGCGTCGCCGCCGCGAGGCGCCGCCGGGCCCTTCGCCCCGCCGCGCCCGAGGCGTACTGGAGAGGGACGAGATCCGGCAGGCCGATGGCCGTGCAGAAGCCGGCCCAGAACTTCGACTCGATGCAGGCGACCGCGAGGAGGCGTCCGTCTTTCGTCGGGTAGAGGCCGTAGCAGGGGTGGAGCTCGTGCGTCACCAGGGCGCCGTCGCTCGCCACCCGCCCCGTCGCGAGGTACTCGGCGGCGCCGAGCGAGAGGAGCGCGAGGCTTCCTTCGTGGAGGGACACCGTCACCGCCGTGGCCCGGCCCGTCCGCTCCCGCTCGAGAAGGCCGGTCAGGACGGCGGTCACCGCGGGCCACGCCCCGCCCGCGACGTCCG
>CABEAM010000172.1_pt1 | contig 72071 bp, 72 predicted proteins | sample 3132391 | NCBI WGS metagenome assembly CABEAM01 (sample SAMEA5534343, study PRJEB31848) | metagenome | biome: tundra; feature: field; material: soil | place: USA | collected 2013-05 | depth 0.45 m
TGCACTCCCGTTACGAGCGCGGCGGCGGAGGCGGCGGTGGTCGTGAGGAACTCGCGGCGGGACTTGGGCATGGTCATCCTTTCGGTCCGGCGTTGAGGAGAGCGCGGTAAGCCTATCGCGCCGTCCACGCCGCCGCGGCCGAGGAGCGAGGAGCAGCGCCCCGCGTTTACACGGTCGCGCGACGGGAGTAGACTCTGCGTCGCATTCTCAAGAAGAAGGAGGAGAAATCGATGAAGCGAGTCCTGATGGGAGTTCTCGTCGCGGCGTTCGTGTGCCTTGCGGGTTCGGTCGTGGCGGAAGACGCGAAGGCGCCGGCGAAGGCGCCGGCCAAGAAGGCCGCGGCTCCGGCCTACAAGATCTGGGCGGCGTCCGACATGAAGTGGGCTGACACCGAGATGAAGGGCATCCAGATCTCGGCCCTCTGGGGCGACCCCAAGAAGGGCGAGTACGGCGCGATGGAGAAGTTCGCGGCCGGCACGGACGTAGGCTGGCACACGCACACGAACTGCATGCGCCTCGTGATGGTGTCGGGCACGCTCGTGCTCGAAGTCAAGGGACAGCCCGCGAAGGAGATCGGGCCCGGCGGGTTTGCGGACGATCCCGGCAAGGTCGTGCACCACACGTCGTGCAAGGCCGGCGCGGACTGCGTCTTCTTCGTCCACCAGCACGGGAAGTTCGACTTCCTCCCGGTCGAGGAGAAGAAGTAGCCGCGGGCGGCGGCGCGGGTCAGCTCAGCGGACGCTCGAAGAAAAGCGTGTCCGCGTGCTCCTCGGGGCGATAGCTCGGGATCTCCGTGAACCCGAGGTCGCGATAGAGGGGTCATCGCGCCATTCTAGGGGGCGCGCTCTGCTAGCCTTTCGCGCATGACGCCCAAGCCGCTCGCTCTTCCCCTTGCTCTCGCTCTCGCCCTCGTGCTCGTTTCGCCCGCGCCGCGCTCTCTCGGCGCGGCGGAGAAGACCCCCGCGCCCGGACCGCCAGTGATGGTCCTCGTGAAGGCCGGCGCGCTCGTGGATGTCGTGACCGGAACCGTGAGGAATGGCCAGGCGATCCTCGTCGAGAACGGCGTGATCAAGGAGGTCGGGCCGAATCTCGTGGCCCTCGCGGGGACGCGGATCGTCGACCTTTCCGCGAAGACGGTCCTCCCGGGCCTGATCGACGTGCACACGCACATCACCTCCCAGCCCGAGGAGTACTACGCGGACCGCTTCCGTCGGTCGCCGATCGACGTCGCGGTCACCGCGCATGTCTACGCGAAGCGGACTCTCGAGGCCGGGTTCACGACGCTGCGCGTCGTCGGAGCCGACGAGTACATCGACGTGGCCCTTCGCAATGCGATCGACAAGGGCAAGATTCCCGGGCCGCGACTGAAGGTAGCGGGCCTGGCCATCGGATCGACGGGCGGGCACGCCGACTTCACGGGCTTCTCCCCGTACCTCAGGTTCGAGCTCTTCTCCGGCGTCGCCGACGGCGTTGACGCCGTGCGCAAGCTCGTCCGCCAGAACGTGAAGTTCGGCGCCGACGTCATCAAGATGATCGCCTCGGCCGGCGTCCTCTCCGAGGAAGAGTCCGTCGGAGCGCCGCAGTACTCCTTCGAGGAGATGAAGGCGATCTGTGACGAGGCCGCGATGTGGGGCCGGAAAGTCGCGGCGCACGCGCACGGCACGGAGGCGATCAAGCGCGCGGTCGCTGCCGGCGTGGCGTCGGTCGAGCACGGGAGCCTGATCGACGAGGAGGGGATCCGCATGATGAAGGAGCGGGGCACGTACCTCGTGGCCGACGTCTACAACGACGACTGGATCCTCGCGGAGTTCGCGAAGATGGGCTACCCGGAGAAGATCCTCGAGAAGGAGCGAAAGATCGGTCTCCTTCAGCGCGAGAATTTCCAGAAGGCCGTGAAGGCCGGCGTGAAGCAGGCATACGGCACGGACGCCGGCGTCTATCCCCACGGCATGAACGGCAAGCAATTCGCGCACATGGTCCGCTGGGGCATGACCCCGCTGCAGGCGATCCAGTCGGCGACGGTGAACGCCGCCGACCTCCTCGGCTGGACGATGGTCGGGGCGATCGCGCCGGGAAAGTACGCCGACCTCGTCGCCGTCGACGGCGATCCGCTGAAGGACGTGACGCTTCTCGAGAAGATCCCGTTCGTCATGAAGGGCGGTGAGGTTGTCGTCTCGCGATGAGAGCGTTCCTCGCCCTCGCGTTTCTCGCCCTGCCTCTCGCCGCTTCGGCCGCCGAGCCGCGTTTCGAGAAGCGCACCGTGACGGTGAACGGCGTCGCGTATCCCTATCAGGTGTTCGTTCCCGAGAGCTTCGGTCCCGGCTCGAAGCCTCCCGTCCTCCTCGCCCTCCACGGCGCCGGCGAGCGCGGCTCGGAGGGCGAGCACACGCGCGTGGGTCTCGGGCGCGCGCTCAGGAAGGACCCGTCGCGTTGGCCGTTCCTCGTCGTCTTTCCGCAGTGCCCGAAAGACTCGCAGTGGATCGGAGATCCGGAGACGGCCGCGTTCTTCGCCCTCGAGGAGGCGCTCGTCGAGTTCCACGGCGATCGCGAGCGCGTGTCCCTCCTCGGGATGTCGATGGGGGGCGCGGGAACCTGGTGGGGCGCGTTTCAAAGGCCGGGCGTCTTCGCGGCGGTCGTGCCCATCTGCGGGTACATCGTGTCGTCTCGCGGGTTTCCGATTCAGAGCTTCCGGCCACCCGACATGCGCCGCGTCCTCGAATCGGGCGATCCCTATGGAGTCATCGCCCGGGGGCTCGGGAAAACGCCGGTGTGGGCGTTCCACGGCGACGCCGACGACACGATCCCGGTCACGGAGTCGCGGCGCATGGCGGAGGCTCTGCGTCTTTCGGGTGGAAATGCTGCGTACACGGAGTTCCCCGGGGTCGGCCACAACGCGTGGGACCCGGCGTTCGCCGAGCCCGATCTCGTGCCCTGGCTACTCGCGCAGAAGCGCGGCGCGCCGGGGCGCCGCCCGAACCCGTCCACGGTGTCCGTGCTCTACACCGGAGCGACCGTGTACCGCGCATGGGACGCCAGTCCCGCGAAGGCCGCGATTCTCGTCGAAGGGGGCGGCGTGCGTTTCCTCGGCGAGGAACGCGAAGCGCGGGCGCTCGCGCCCGAGGCACGTGTCGTCGACCTCGCGGGAGCGGTCGTCGTGCCCGGCCTCACCGACGCGCATGGCCACCTGCGCGGGCTCGGAGCGCTCCGGCGCGCGCTCGACCTCCGCGGCCTCTCGAAGGAGGAGATTCTCGCGCGCGTGAAGAGCCGCGCCGCCAGAGCTGCCGAGGGCGAGTGGATTCACGGGCGCGGCTGGGATCAGAACCGGTGGCCCGAGAAGACCTTTCCGACGGCGGCGGAGCTGTCCGCCGTGTCGCCGCGCCACCCGGTCGTTCTCGGGCGCGTGGACGGGCACGCGATCTGGGTGAACGAGGCCGCGCTCGTCGCCGCGCACGTGACCGCGAAGACGAAAGATCCCGACGGCGGGCGCATCGAGCGCCTGGTGGACGGGCGTCTCGCGGGTGTCCTCGTGGACAACGCGACCGCGCTCGTGTGGAACGCGATTCCCGAGTCCACGCCCGAGGAGCTCGAGCGCGATTACCTCGCCGCTCTCGAGGCATGCGTGCGAGTCGGCCTAACGGGCGTCGGCGAGGCCTCGGGCTCGAACGCGGAGGAGATCGGCGTCCTGTCGTCCCTCGCGCGTGAGAAGAAGATGCCGATCCGCGTCTACGCGACCGTAGGTCCGCGGAATCTCGACGAGGCGATCGCGAAGGGCCCTCTTCAATCCGGGCGGCTCACCATTCGCGCCCTCAAGATCGTCGCGGACGGCGCGCTCGGCTCGCGCGGCGCCGCCCTTCTTGCGGACTACAGCGACGCGCCCGGCAACCGCGGCCTCGACGTGACGCCGCCCGAGGAGACGGAGCGTCTTGTCGAAAAGGCGCTTCGCGGCGGCTTTCAGGTGTGGACGCACGCAATCGGCGACCGCGCGAACCGGATGACGCTCGATGCCTACGAGAAGGCGCTTGCTGCGGTGCGTCCCATCGATCCGCGCCCGCGCATCGAGCACGCCCAGATCCTCGCGCCTCTCGATGCGGAGCGCTTCGCGAAGCTCGGCGTGATCGCGTCGGTGCAGCCGACGCACGCGACCTCGGACATGCCGTGGGCTGAAACGCGCGTCGGCCCCGAGCGGATCAAGGGCGCCTACACCTGGCGCGTGCTCCTGAAATCCGGCGCGCATCTCGCGGGCGGAAGCGACTTCGCCGTGGAGTCCGAGAACCCCCTCCTCGGCATCTACGCGGCCGTGACGCGGCAGGACCTCTCGGGCCATCCGCCGGGCGGCTGGCGGAGGGAGGAGGCGCTCACGCGGGCCGAGGCGCTCCGGCTCTTCACGGCCGACAACGCTTATGCCGAGTTCGCCGAGGGGCGGCGCGGCCGGATCGCCCCCACGTACGACGCGGACTTCACGGTCCTCGACCGCGACATCGTCTCCGCAAAGACGCCTGACGCCGAGATTCCGAAGGCGAAGGTGCGCATGACCGTCGTCGGCGGGGAGATCGTCTACCGAGCTTCGCCGCCCTGATCCGGCGCCGCGTGACCCTTCCGGCTGCACCGAGCGGTCACACATGGCGCAACGATTCCGCGAGCGCGGCGTGCCCGAAGAACACCGCGAGGCCGAGCCTCAGGTCGCCGGAGTCGGAGTCCCTTCGGCGGGCGGAGCCGCGACGGCGGGTTTGGGGGCCGGCGGCGCCGGTACCGGAGCCGGAGGCACGGGTGGCTCGCCGCTTGGGAATGTCTCCTCGTTGCAGAAGTAACATTTCACCTTCGGCTGGGACACGGCTTCGGGGACCCAGTAGAAGAAGCACTTCCCGCACGCGGGACACGTGAACAGCCGCCTTTCGCCCTTCATGGTGAGGAAGAATACGCGCCCGGAAGCTTTCGTGCGCTCCGGCGGACGAGGAGGATGAGAAGGGCGGCCAGAGTGACCGTGGAAAGGATCGAGCCTTCGGGACCGAATGCTCCTCCGCTCAGGGCTGGCAGGCCCGCGCCGCGGATTCCGGTTGCGAGGGCCGGCCTCTCCATCGTCATCCCGCTCACGGGGAGCGCGAGGGCGGCGAGCCCGAAATTCCAGAGCGTGTGGAACGTCCAGCAGCCGAGGAGACCGCCCTCGCTCCAGTAGAGCCAGCCCAGAACCGCGCCCGCGAGGCCGATGTTGAGGAGCGCGAGCGGCGTCACGTTCGGGTTGACCGCGTGCATCGAGGCGAACGCCAGGGACTGGCCCGTGTTCGCGAGGAGCCCGCAGACGAGCCAGCGCCGCGCGGCGGCACGCCCTCGAAGCGGCTCGTCCATCCCCGAAAGTTTGCCGAAGAAAAAGCGCGCGAAAAAAAGGAACAGGGCAGCGAGGAACGTGAGGAAGAAGGCGCGAAACAGAAGCTCCTCGGCAAGGCTCTGCAGCGCGAAAAAGCCGAATGAGGCGGGAGCCGACGCGAGCGATGCGGGGCCGGGCGCGGGAGCGAACGGCGCGTAGCCGGCGGCCCCGGGCCGGAACGCCCCCAAAAGAGCGGGCGGCAGCAGGGCCGTGGTCAGGAGGGCTAGGGCGGCCGCGAGCCCCGCGGCGGCCCCGCGCCCGGAAGGCTCGCGCGGCTCGGGGACAGAATCTCCGAGCCGCCCGAGGAGGCCGAAACGGAGAAGGGCGAGGCCGGCAAGGCCGAGCGGGAGCGCGAGGACGAGGCCCGACGCAAGCGGCGCGTCGAGCCATGCCCCCATCGCCCCCGGCACCGGTGACGCGAGGGCCAGCAGGGTCACTTCGTGGCGGGCGCGTCGGCCGGCTTCTTCTCCATGTCCTTGTCCATGCCCGCGGCAGGGGCGGCGAGGAAAGCGAGGGCGAGGGAACACGGGACGAGGTGGCGGGTTTTCATGGAACGTCGCTCCTTTCGAATTTGGTGGGCGAATCTTATCCGCCCTGCGTAGAATCCGGTCGATTCCGGAGGAGTAGAAATGAAAACGATGCGCCGTTCCGCCATTCTCGCCGTCCTCGCCGCTGCCGCTGCCGCTGCCGCTGCTACTGCGCCCGCGCTCGCGCAGCTCGCGACGCCCCTTCCCAGCCCGAACGCCACGGTCTCGCAGGTCGTGGGCGTCACGAAGATCGAGGTGGCCTACAGCCGTCCGCACGTGAAAGGCCCGACGCGCAAGGAAGAGCGCGTGATCTGGGGCGCTCTCGTGCCCTGGGACCAGGTCTGGCGCACCGGCGCTAACGCGGTTACGCGAATCACGTTCGACGGCGACGTCACGGTCGAAGGCCAGAAGCTCGCGGCGGGTTCCTACGGCCTTTACACGATTCCCGGCAAGACCGAGTGGACGGTCATCTTCAACAAGGTGTCGACGGGCGGCCCCGACTACGTGGCCGACAAGGACGCCCTGCGCGTCAAGGTGAAGCCCGTGGCGGTCGAGATGAAGGAGCTCTTCACGATCGGCTTCCCGGCGGTGACGTCGGGTTCCGCCACCCTCGCATTGAGCTGGGAGAAGCTGCGGGTCCCCGTTTCGATCGCCGTCGACACGAATGCCCAGTTCCTCGCGAACGCGAAGGACGCCGTCGCGAAGGCGAAGGTCGACGACTGGCAGACGCCGCTCACCGCGGCACGCTACCTTTACGACAACAAGTACGCGCTCGATGACGCCGCCAGGTGGCTCGACAAGTCCATCGCCACGAAGGTCACGTTCGGCAACCTCTCGACGAAAGCGAACGCCCTCGCCGCCGAGGGGAAGACGAAGGACGCCATTGCCACGGCCGAGAAGGCCTTCGCCGCCGGCAAGGCCGCCGAGCAAAAGCCGTCGCCCGAGGCGGTCGCGGCCCTGGAGAAGAAGATCGCGGAGTGGAAGAAGTAGGGGGGCGCTGCCAGCGGACTCTCAACGCGTGGGAGGGGAAGGCGCGGTCGTCCTGAGCCGCGCGCCCGCGCCCGCCGAGACGAGGTTCACGAAGAAGCGGTAAGCGCCGGGGACGCCGGCCGGAAGCTGCCGGAAGAACGCGTATCCGGTATAGACGAACGCGCCCTTTCCATGCCGTGCGAACAGGAGGCCGCCGCTCTTGTCGCTTTCACCCGGATCGTGCGTCTCGATCACCGTCTCGTAGCGGGGGTCCCACGTTCCCGGGAAGTAGAGGCCGCGCTCCTGCACCCACCCGTCGAAGTCGGCCGCCGTCAACCTGTTCGGAAAGACGAGGAGCGAGCTCGCGGGGTTCAGGAATTTCACGGGTGCTTCCTCGACGGTGACGCGGTCGCGGGAGAGCTTGAAGGGATACGGCCCGAGCTGCTCCGTGACGAGGTCTCCCATGGTGTTGTACTGCGCCACGAGCGTGCCGCCCTTCTCGACGTAGTCGACGAGCCGCGCCTCGGCCCGGTTGAGGCGGGGGCGCGTGTTGTAGGCGCGAATACCCGTCACGATCGCGGCGTAGCGCGAGAGGTCGCCGTTCTCGAGCTCGTCGTCCGAGAGGAGCGTCACCGTGTAGCCCATCTGACGGAGCGCGTCGGGGACCTCGTCGCCCGAGCCCATGACGTAGCCGACGGGCGCCTGGGGCGCCTTCACGTCGAGCCGCAGGACCTTCGCCTCGGCGGGGGGAAACAGCGTCTGAAGCGGGATGTGCGGGTAGTCGACGTGCACGAGGCCGCGCGAGAAAACCTTTCCGCCCACGACGGCCTCCGCCGTGAGCGTGGCGGCGGCGGCGCTGGCGGGCGGCATCACGGTGAACGTGACCGGCTTTTCCTCGCCGCGTGCCGTAAACGCGAACGGCACCTCGGCGGGCGACGCCGAGAAGCCTGCTTCCGTCTTCAGGCGCAGGACGCCCGAAACCGCGGCCCCGCTCGTGAGCGTGACGCGCACCTTCTTTGGCTGGGCGGACCCGAACGCGTAGACCTTCTCGTCGAAGGCGGCCATCACGGGCGGCGTGATCACGAACGGCCGGTAGACCTCGCCCTTCACCGGATCCGTACGGCGGAAGACGACGGACGTCTCGAACGGGATCGCGACTCCGTCGACACGCACCGTGAAGCGCGCGACGAGCGGCGGCGGATTCTCCGGCAGGCCGATGAGCGCCGGATCGGTCACCGTGAAGAGGCCCTTCCCGGGCCTCTCTCGCAGCCAGTACGGCTGCGTAGTGTCGATGTCGTCGGGGAGCGTCAGAGAGATCTCGCGGCGCAGCGGCTCGTTCGGCCCGAGGGCGCCGCCTTCTCCCGGCGCCCCGGCGTAGGTCACCGAGACCGACTCGAGCGTCGCCGGCCGGGACGAGCGGTTCAGAATCATCGTGGCGACCTTCACGCTCGCGCCGGGCGCGGCGGAGGGCTCGCTCGCGACCGCCTCGACCCAGAGGCCGAGGCACGCGCGGATCGCGTCGGCGATGTCGCGGCGCTTCCGCGCCAAAAGGGGATCCGCGGCGCCGCTAAGCAGCGCATAGGCCTTCGCAAGCGTGGGGACGACGGCCGAGGGGTCGCGCTGATCGAACGAATCCTCAGCCCCTTTCAGAAGCAATCCGATCTTTTCCCCTCCCTCGATCCTTTTCCACGACAGGTCGATTCCCTCGAAGAGGTCCTTCTCCGCGGGCGCGCCCGCGATGTTCTTGAAATCGTTCAGCCACGTGCCGCGGCGCTCGGCCGAGCCGAAGCCCTGGCTCTTGTGCATGGACCGGCCCAGCGCCGCGATCTCCGTGTACGAGCGCCCGAGAAGCGCGTTGTAGGCGCCGAGGTCGGCCGTGATCTGTCCGGGCACGTCCTTGCGTGGCGCGTCGCCGCCGAAGCGGAAGACGTTCCACAGGAGCCGTTTCGGCTGCCACGGCGTCACCGTGTCGAGCTGCTCGGGGAATCGCGATGGATCGCCCGCGGCCTTGAACGCTTCCTCGGCGAGGATCGCCGAAGCCGTGTGGTGGCCGTGGCCACCCTCGCCAGTCGTCGGGAAGCGCGTGACGATCACGTCCGGGCGGAACGTGCGGATGACGCGCACGGTGTCCGCGAGCACCTGCTCCTTCCCCCAGATTCGGAGCGTCTCCTCCGGGCCTTTCGAATAGCCGAAGTCGACCGCGCGGGAGAAGAACTGCTTGGCGCCGTCGAGGCGGCGCGCGGCGAGGAGCTCCTGGGTGCGCAGCACGCCGATGAGCTCGCCCGACTCGGTGCCGATGAGGTTCTGGCCTCCGTCGCCGCGCGTCATCGACAGGTAGCCCGCGTCCACGAGCTTCTCGCGCGAGGCCCACGCGAGGAACGCCGTGTTCTCGTCGTCCGGGTGAGCCGCGACATACAGGACGCCGCCGACGACGTTCAGTTTCGCGAGCGCGAGCCGGATCTCGGCGGCATTCGGCGTCTCGGCGGGGGCCGCGGCGAGCAGCATGGGCGCGTCGGTTGCCGAAGCAGCGAAAGCAGCGAAAGCCGCGAAAGCCGCGAGGAGCGCGAGAACGAGGAGGACGGCCGCCGGACGGCGGGAAAGGGGGCGTCGCGTCATGCGGGGATTCTAGGGGCATCAGACCGTGGTTGACTCAATCCGGCACGTGCTTTCCGAACGTCTCCGTGACCGTGAGCGTGAGGACGCACGCGAGGAGAAGCATGCCGAGGTTCGTGAGGAACGCGGCGCGATAGCCCGCGACGGGATAACGGCGTGCGCCGTGCTCGAGGACGCCGAGCCAGTGCGCATCGAGGATGCGGCCGAGGACGCTCTGCGTCACGGCCGCGCCGAGGAAGCCGCCGGCGTTCACCGTGGCCGTCGCGATGCCGCTGAAGCGCGGCGGATTCACCTCGCGCGCGAGAGCCCACGTGAGCGTGAAGCAGCTCGCCGCGAGGCCCAGGAGAAAGCAGAGCGGCCCGAGGAGGGCGCGGGGTGGCCCGGCGGAAGGAACGCAGATGCAGGCCCAGACGGCCGCGTAGACGAGCGTGAACAGGACGTAGGGGACCCGCCGCGAGCGGAAGACCTTGTCGGAGAGGAAGCCGGCCATCGGTGCGCCGAGGATGACGCCGATGCCGACGAGCGACACGATCCCCGCGGATTCCTTCGCCGTCATCCCGTAGACGTCCCGCATCCACGGGACCGCCCAGAGGCCGGAGAAGGAGAGATACGTCCCGTACTGACAGAAGAAGACGGCGAACATCGGCCACGTCTTCCGGTTGCCGAACACGGTGCGATAGCCCTCCGCCACCGAGACGCGGGGAACCACTCCGCGCGGCACGGGCGGCGGAAAGCCCGCGTCCTCGGGCCGGTCGCGCACGAGGGTGTGGCAGAGGCCCGCGAGGACGAGCGACAGCACCGCCACGCCGCCGAACGTCGCGCGCCAACCCGCGACGGCGACGAGGAGCGCCAGCGGCGCCGCCGCGAGAAGCCCGCCGAGGTTTCCGGCAACCTGCGTGAGGCCCGACCACGTGCCGAACTCGTCCGGCCTCCACCACGCGCCCACCTGCTTGAGCATTCCGATGAACACGACGGACGCGCCCATGCCCACGGCGACGCGCGCTCCGTACGCGACGGGCAGGACGCGCGCGGCTGCGAAGACCGATCCGCCCACCGCCATCATCACCGCGCCCGCCGCCACGGCGCGCCGCGGCCCCCAGGCGTCCACGGCCGCGCCCACGACGAACTGCATCGCGGCGAACGCATAGAGGTACAGCGCGGCCATCGTCGCCACCTCGACTCCGGTCGCCGCGAAGCTCGCCATGAGGTCCTTCGCGAGGACGGCGGGCGCGATGCGGTGGAAGTACGAGACGACGTACACGAGCGCGAGTACGCCCCAGATGCGCAGGCGAACGGCGGAGAAGGTGTTCATGAAGAATCAGCTACGGGGAACCCCGCCCCTCACATCGGCGGGCGCTTCTCGTGCCACTCCGTCCGGGCCTGATAGGCGGTCGCGAGAGCGACGAGCGTCTCGTCGGAGAAGGCGCGGCCAGTGAACTGGAAGGCCGTGGGGAGGCCTTTCTCGCCGAACCCGTTCGGCACGGAGAGCGCGGGCTGGCCCGCGAGGTTGCCCGCCGGAATGACCGCCGGCCCCCCGCCGACGCCGGGATACACCTTGTCGAAGTCGGGCCCGATCGGATAGGCGACCGTCGCGCGGGTCGGCGAGACGAGCGCGTCGAACTTCGCGTAGAGCGCGTCCAGGGCCTTTTTCATCGGCGCGCGCAGGCGCAGCGCCTGGATGTAGTCCACCGCGAGCACCATGGACGCCGCATAGCCGCCCCAGCGGTCGTTCGGGACGCGCAGCTCTTTCACGCGCCCGCTCTCGATGAGGTCGCGGAAAGCGCTTGCGCCCTCGGCCGCGACGATTGTCGAGACGGCGGGGCCGAACGGGAACTCGGGGTACGCGACGTCGGGCACGACCTCGCAGAAGCCGCCGAGGACTCTTAGCGCGTCCTCGAAGTTTTTCCGCACCTCGGGCTGGACCTTGTCGGTCGTGCCCTTGATGACGCCCACGCGGAATCGGCGCGGCTTTCCACCGGCGGCAGGCGCGCGTGGCGGCGTGAACGGGCGCGCGAGAGACGTCGGATCGTTCGGGTCGCGCCCCGCGATCGCGGCCATGACGAGACCGCAGTCCTCGGCCGAGCGGCACATCGGGCCGAGCTTGTCGAGCGTCCAGCAGAGCGCCATCGCCCCGTGCCGGCTCACGCGGCCGTACGTTGGCCGCAGGCCCGTCACGCCCGAGAACGCGGCGGGCGTGAGGATGGAGCCCGAGGTCTCCGAGCCGATCGAGAACCCGACAAGGCCGGCGGCCGTGGCGGCGCCGGGCCCCGAGGACGACCCGCCCGACCAGAAGTCCGTGTTCCAGGGCGTGCGACCGGGACCCGTGAACGACGCATCGGCGTTGTTGTAGCCGAGGCCGCCCGCGAGCTCGACCATCGCGAGCTTCCCGATCAGAACGGCGCCCGCGTCGTGCAGCCTCTTCACGGCGGTCGCGTCCTCGTCGAAGACCTGAGTGCGATACGGCTCGGCGCCCCACGTCGTGGGAATGCCCTTCGTCGCGAGGAGGTCCTTCACGCCGTAGGGCACTCCGTGGAGCGGGCCGCGCCACTTTCCGGCCGCGAGCTCTCTCTCCGCCGCCTTCGCCTCGGCGAGCGCGCGGTCGCGCGTGATCGTCACGACGGCCCCGAACTTCGGCCCGAGGCGCTCGAGCCGGTCGAGGGTGCCCTCCGCGAGCGCGACGGGCGAGATTTCTCTCGCCTTGAGCTTCCGCGAAACCTCCGCGACGGAAAGGAAGAAGACGTCTTCGCCGAGCGGAGCCATCAGCGGCCTCCCGGAATTTCCGCGAAGAAGATGACGTCCGGCTCGTCGGCGTTCGTGAGCAGAACCTTCTTCATCGCCTCGGCGCCGCGGAGGCGGCCGTCCAGCGCTTTCGCGATCTCGCCGAGCTGCTCGCCGGACAAGTGCTTGCCCCAGCGGATGCGCGCGACCTCCGTCAGAGCTTCGGCGACCGAAGATGGGACCTCGGGCGTGGGGACGGGCGTCGGCGCGGGCGTAAGAGACGGCGAGGGCGCCGCCTGGCCGAGGGCGGTGGCGGCCCCCGCGAGCGCGGGCGCGACAGCGGCGAGCGCAAGGCTTTTCGCGAAGAGACGGCGCGAGGGCGAGGGGATTGGATCGAACATTTATCGTCTCCGTCAAAGTTCGGGTTTCGCTCAAATCTATCTTGATTCTGCGCGCGCTGCGGTCAAAGCGCCGGCGGTGGCGCTGTCTTTGGCCCCCCTCCCGGGGCGGAGCTCGAGGTTCCGGAAAAGGCGAGGATGGCCAGCCTCGTGAAGGGGAAAGCCACGCCCGTCCCGCGGATCGAAAACGGGGACGAGGTCATGTTCGTCGGCTCGGGCCGCCCGCTCGAGGACGCCGCCCGCGTCGCGTTTAAGGCGATGGTCGGCTGGGTGCGCGAGACCACGGGCCTGTCGGAGATCGACGCCTACCAGTTCGTCTCGCAGTTCGCGAAGGCCCCGATCGTCCAGCTCGTGGACCCGGAATATACGGTGCTCGTGAAGATCGAGAAGAAAAGGCTGCCCGCGAAGCTCATGATGAAAGGGTTGAGGGCTCAGTAGAGCAGGAACGCCGCCCGGCGCTTCTCGAACTCCATTGCGCCCACCGCCCAGGCGCCCGTGATCTCGCCGGCCGTCTCGCCGCGTGAAAAGCGCGCGAGCGCGGCGCGGCTGACGAGGAGGCGGTTCAACTTCTCGGCGCTCCACTCCGTCGGGTGCAGGTCGCGCAGCGCGGTCGCGACGTGGATTCCGAGGGCCACGGCATTCAGCGCATTCCGGTCGACGAGCGTGATCCGAACGCCGGAGCAGGCTTCGTCCTTGAAGACGGACGACAGGGGCTTGAAGCTCACCGGCGTGAAGCGCACGCCCGCGATGCCGCGCGCGTTCAGCGTCGCCGCGACGCGCGGGCCGTCCATCCACGGCGCGCCGAACACCTCGAAGGGGGAGTCGGTACCGCGTCCGACGGAAAGATTCGTCGTCTCGAGGATGCCGATCCCCGGGTAAAGCGCCGCCTGGGTCACCGAGCGGAGGTTCGGCGACGGGTTCACCCAGATGAGGCCCGTCTCGTCGTACCAGAGATCGCGCGCGTAGCCCTTCATCTTCACGACCGTCAGGTCCGCGCCGAGCTTTCTCTCCGCGTTGTAAAGCGTCGCCAGCTCGCCGATCGTCATCCCCGTCCGGATCGGTGTCGTGTGGTACGCAACGAAGGAGAGCGCGTCGTCGTCGGCCGGCGGGCCCTCCCAGACGTCCGCGCGGATCGGATTCGGACGGTCGAGGACGAAGACCTTCACCTTCGCCTTCGCGGCCTCCTCGAGGATGGTGCCCATCGAGGCGAGATACGTGTAGAAGCGGCAGCCGGCGTCCTGCAGGTCCACGACGACGGCGTCGAGGCCCGCCAGATCCTCGGGCCGCGGCCGGCGCGACTCCGGCGTGTCGCCGTAAAGCGAGCGCACCTGAAGGCCAGTTTTCTCGTCCACCGAGTCCGAGACCTTCTCGTCGAGGAGGCCCCGGATGCCGTGCTCGGGGGAAAAGAGGCGAACGAGCGTGACTCCGGCGGATCGCGCCTTCGAGGAACTCAGAACGTCGATAGTGGAGCGGCCATCGCGCGTGAGGCCGGTGTGGTTGGTCAGGAGGGCAATGCGCATTCCGGCGAGCGCCTTGAAAGAGGATTCTTCGAGTGAGTCGATGCCCGGCCGGACCTGCCCCACGACGCGCGCCGCTGCAGCCGCACGCTCTTTTTCATTCGAAGAGCGCGCCGAAGGCGGGCCCGACCGCATGGCTCCCACCGCCGCGAGCAACGCGATCTTTTCCGAAGCCAGTCGAAGCTCTTCCGGGCCTTTGTCCGTGATCGCGGACGCGACGAGCGTCGCGACCTTGCCGCGCAGAGCGATGACGTTGCCCGACTCGTCAGGATGGTTTCGGTTCGTCAGGAGGATCACGAACGTGTCCGTTGCGGGATCCAGCCACATCGACGTGCCGGTCCAGCCCGAGTGCCCGTACGATCCGAGCGGGAAGAGGTCGCCCCGGACGGACGAGAAGCTCGTCGCCACGTCCCAGCCGAGGCCGCGGAGGTTTTCGTCGCCGAAAAAGCGCGGGCGTGTCATCGCGGCGACCGTCGCGGGCGAAAGAACGCCGCCGCCGCCCGCGAGCATCGCCCCGCAGAAGCGAGCGAGATCGTCCGCCGTCGAGAAGAGTCCCGCGTGGCCCGCAACGCCCCCGAGTGCGTAAGCGCGCGGGTCGTGGACTTCGCCGCGTCGGACGATGCCGTTGATCTTCTCGGTCGGTGCAATGCGGGACAGGGGCACCCTCCCGACTCCGCCGGGTCGAAACTCGGTGTCCTTCATCCCGAGAGGGACGAAGACGCGCTGACGCGCGAATTCTTCGAGTGGAAGAGAAGAGACCCGGCGGACCAGCTCGCCGAGCACCTCGTAGCCGACATCGGAGTACACGAAGCGCGCGCCGGGGGGGCTCGCGAGAGGCTGCCTGTATTTCCGTTCGAAGATCTCTTTCGGCGTGCCCGTGTAGAGAGCCATCGGGTCGTCGGGCGTAAGTCCCGCCCGATGCGTGAGGAGGTGCTCGATCGTGACCTGATCGCGCTCGCCTCCGCCGGAGACGAACTCCGGGATGAACTTCGCGACGCGGTCGGCGAGACGGATCTTGCCGCTCTCGACGAGCGCCATCACGCTCGTCGTCGTCGCGACGACCTTCGTGAGGGACGCGAGATCGAAGACCGTGTCCAGCGTCATCGGCTCGAGGGTCGGGAGGACGGCGCGGTGGCCGTAAGCCTTGCGAAAGACGATCATCCCGTGCCGGCCCACGAGGACGACGGCGCCGGGGCACTCCTTTTTCGCGATCGACTCCGTGACGACTTCGTCGATGCGGCTCAGGCGGTCCGCCGACATCCCGGCGGAGGGGGCCGGAGCGGCCGCGAGTGCCAGAAGCAGCGAGATCATTTGCCTTCCGCCGCGACGACGGCGCGCAGCTCGTCGATCCTGCGGGAGACGCCGCCGCGCACGACAGCTTTCACCCTCCGCACGTTCGCGATGTCGGCCGTCGGATCGGCGCCGAGAATGAGGAGGTCGGCGAGCTTTCCCTTCTCGACCGTGCCGACCTCCTTGTCGCGCCCGAGCGCGAGACTGCCGCCCCTTGTCGAGGCGACGAGGACCTCCATAGCCGTCATCCCCGAGGCCTGCATGTGCTCCATCTCCGCGTAGACGGAGGGGCCGTGCAGCGTCAGCGGGTTGCCCGCGTCGGTTCCCATCGCGATCGGGATGCCCGAGTCCCGGACGCGCTTCAGGTTCGCGGCCGCGAACTTCCTCCAGTCCGCGGTCCGAGCGGCGCGTATGGCCGCGCCGGCCTCGAGGTTCGGTGCCTCGACGCTCGACGTCTCGGCCACCTTCGCCCGCGTCTGGGGGTCGCCGCAGCCGTTCGGGTCGTCGATTGCGGGCGCCTTTCTCGCCGCGGCGGCCTCGAACATCCGGACGTAGCCGCCGGCGACGGTGAGCGTGGGGCAGTAGATCGTTCCGTTCTTTTTCGCGAGCTCGAGGAACTCGTCGTCGACCGGCTGATCCCACACGCTGTGGACAAGAAGCTTCGCGCCGGCGCGAAGGGCGACCTTCGCCTCCGCGAGGCCCGTGGCGTGGACGATGAGGCGCAGGCCGTTCTTCCCGGCCTCCTCGCCCGCCGCGAGGACCGCCGGCGTCGTGGTCTCGATGGGGAGATCGGGCCGAACGATGTACCAGAGCTTGACCGCGGCCGAACCCTGCGTCTTCAGATAGGCGACGCCCGTCCGCGCGGACTCCGCGTCCTTCAGGTGGATGAACTGCCTTTCCGCGGGCAGGTTCAGCCAGTGGTCGAGCGTCGAGAGGAGGGGCCCGGCCGCGGCCACCCGCGGCGCGAACGTGTCGTTCTCGGCCCGCTGGGGGAGCGCGAGCGTCCACGCATATCCGCCCACGTCGAAGACGCTCGTCACGCCGGAGCAGACGTATGAGCGGAAGAAGCGCTCGGGATGGGCCTTGAGGTCGGCCTCGGTCTTCTCGTACGGGTGCGTCTTCCTCATGTCGAGCGCGTCGGGCCGCCCGTCGGCCCAGCCCGTCTGCGAGAAGTGGACGTGCGCATCGATCAGCCCCGGCGTGATCCACGTGCCCTTCACGTCCTCGACGTCCACTCCTTCGGGAACCCGGCAGGATGCGCGGGGCCCGGCACAGTCGATCTTCCCGGCGCGGACGAGGACCACGGCGTCGGAAACCGGCGGTGCTCCCGTGCCGTCCACGAGAGTCGCCCCGACGAACGCGCGCGGCGGGGGAGGCGTGCCGGGCGGCGCGTCGAACGCGGACGTGACGGTCACCTTCCATCCTTTCGGCGTCTTCACGAAAAGCCGCTCGGAGAGGCCGAAGTGCTCGTCGGAGCCGTAGCGGACGCGGTAGCGGTAAGTGCCGTAGACCAGGCCCGGCTGGATGCTCACGAGGCGGAGGTCGTCGGCCTCGAGCGTGTCCGGCCATTTCGTCCCCGCCTGCTTCGCGAACTCCGCGAAGCCCGGCACGAGTCCGTCCGGCGACGTCCGCACGAGGCGATCGGAGTCGAGGTACACGGAGAGATAGGCGGCCTTGTCGCGATTCCGGATCGCGGCGATGTTCTTCTCGAAGAGCGCCCGCGCCTCGTCGACATCGGACGAGGATTTCTTAGAAGGTGAAGAGGGCATCGGTTGGGCCGGAGCGCCAGCGGCGATCAGCGACGCCAGCGCGAGGCACGCCGCAGGCCTCCCGATTCCTTTTCTGAGCAATTCTCTTGTCGTTCCTCTCATCTTCACCTCAGCGGGACTTCGTGTTGGAAGGGGGTTCTGCGGACGCGGCCTTTACGATGCCGTCCCCCCTCTTCGCGAGGCCGGGGATCGTGATGGGGAGCTTGCCGCCGATCGCCGATTCGCCGAACAGCGCCTGAACGGCGGAAACTTGCGCGATGTCCTGTCCGCCCCACGCGCAGAGGTACGTCTTGAGGTCGGGGAAATCCCGCAGCAGATAGGGGCTTCCGAACGAGACGACGACGACGGGCTTGCCGAGCGCGAGGAGCTGCAGGATCGCGGTTCTCCCCGCCTCCGGTACGGTGATCTTTCCCAGCCCCGAACGCGTCCTCACGAAGAGCGAGACGAGGACCACGTCCGCATCCTTCGCGGCTTCGACGGCGGCTCTCGTCTCCTCCGGCGTCGAGCGCGGGTCGAGCGTCACCGTCTTCACGGACGGGGCGCGCGCCTTGACCTCCGCCCCGAGCGGGCCCGCCGGACCGTTCCGCGACGCCTCGTCGGCGACGACGAGCGAAAGCAATTTCGCGCCCTTCTTGAGCGGCAGCGTGTCGGACTGCTCGCGCACGAGCGTGAGCGAGCGCCGCGCGACCTCGGCATCGAGCGCCTGAACGGGCGGCGTGTCGACGACCTTCGCGAGGCCGCCCACGAACGGGATGCGCGTCTCGTACAGCTTCAGCTTCTTCTTACAGTCGAGAATCCGCGTCACCGACTCGTCGAGGCGTCTCTCGGCGATCCGGCCTGACTTCACCGCCTCGCGCACGGCGGCGATCGCGGCGTCCGTGTCGGCCGACATGAGGACCTGATCCACCCCCGCAAGGATTGCGCGCACGGCAGCCTCGCCGGCGGTGAAATGCGACGTGACGCTGCCCATCTGCATCGAGTCGGTCACGACGAGTCCGGTGAAGCCGAGCTCCTTGCGGAGGATTCCCGTGACGACGGGCTCGGACAGCGACGCCGGCATCGTGCCCTTCGTCTCGACTTCCACGTTCTCTCCGATCGTGTCCGGGCTCTTCGGAGGCGACGCGAGGGCCGGTGCCGGCATTGGGTCGAGCGCGGGGATCGAGAGGTGCGCGATCATGACCGACTCGGCCCCGGCCTTGATGCCCGCGCGAAACGACACGAGCTCGACGGACTCGAGGTGAGGGCGGTCCGCGCCCACGATCGCGAGCGCGCGGTGCGAATCGACGGCGGTGTCGCCATGCCCAGGGAAATGCTTGAGCGTCGCGAGGACGCCGCCGTCCTTCAAGCCCTTCACGGTCGCCTCGACGTACCGTGAGACTTGGCCTGGATCCTCGCCGAAGCTCCTGACGTTGATGACGGGATTGTCGGGATTCACGTTGACGTCGGCGACGGGGGCGAAAACCTGCGCGATGCCGATGGCGCGGGCCTCTCGGGCCGTGGCGAGCGCGCCGCGTTCGGCGAGCGCCGGATCGCCCGCCGCGGCGATCGCCATCGCCCACGGGCCATATGTCACGTCTTCGAAACGCATCCCGAGGCCGGCCTCGAGGTCGGCCGAGACGAGTAGCGGAACCTTCGCGAGCTCCTGAAGCTTTCCGACGAGGACGGCGGCCCCGTACACGTTCGAGCGGAACAGGATGACCCCGCCCACGTGGTTGTCCACGACGTGGTGGCGCAGCGTCTGAAAGTCCTTCGACTGCTCGCTCATGTACACGCCGTGCGCCGGCACGACGAAGAGCTGGCCAATCTTCTCGTCGAGCGTCAGCGAGAGCGCGCGCGGGGCGTCCGGTGTGAGCTGCCCGAAGTCGATCGTCACGGGCGGGAACGGGTTGCCGCCCGCGCACGACACGAGGAGTGCCGCCGAGGCGAGAACCGAGAGCAGCCGGACGGCCTTGAGCATGAGCGTCACCTCTCGGGGGGAAGGATTTCGTCCCGGAAAAGGTCGTCGAACGTCCCGCGGCGGCGGATGAGCGTGGCCGTGTCGCCGTCCACGAGAACCTCCGCCGGAAGCGGCCGGGCGTTGTACGTCGATGCCATCGAGAAGCCGTAAGCGCCGGCGTCGAGGAACACGACGAAATCGCCGGCTTCGGGCCGCGGGAGCCGGCGCTCGGCGGCGAGGATGTCTCCGGTCTCGCAGACGTCGCCCGCGACGTCGAGGGTCTCGGGTGCTCCCGTGCGGCCCACGACGCGCGCGCGATGGTGAGCCGCGTACATCGCGGGGCGCAGAAGCGTGTTCGAGCCCGCGTTCACGTTCACGAAGACCTTGAGCGGCGTCGCTTTCACCGAGTTCACGCGTGTCACGAGGAAGCCCGCCGGTCCGACGAAGAATCGGCCGGGCTCCATCCACAGCTCGGGCTCGTATCCGGCGTCCGCGGTGAATTTCTTCCAGAGCGGCTCGAGCGCGGAGGCCAGCGCCTCGGGGGCGAGTCCTTCCTCGCCGTCGTGATACGGCACGCCGAGGCCGCCGCCGAGATCCACGAAGGAGACGCGGATCGAAAGACCGTTCTTCAGCTCGCGCACGAAGGAGAGCATCTTGCGGGCCGTCGCGACGTAACCGTCGATCTCCATGATCTGCGATCCGATGTGGCAATGCACGCCCGCGATCCGGATCGAAGGCAGCTCTTTCGCCCGCGCGTACCCGGCCCGGGCGAGGCCTCCTTCCAGGTGAAGGCCGAACTTCGACTCGGCGATGCCGGTGTTGATCTGGTGGAGCGTGTGGGGGTCGACACCGGGGTTGATCCGGAACGAGATCCGCGCCTTCTGGCCCGTGGCCTCAGCGTGCGCGGCGACCTGTTCCAGCTCGTCGCGCGAGTCGACGTTCACGACGGCGCCGATCTCGACGGCCTTCGCGATCTCCTCGGGCCCCTTCGAGGAGCTCGTGAAGAGGATCTCGTCGCCGCGGAATCCGGCTCTCACCGCCGCGAGAATCTCGCCGAGCGAGACGACCTCGGCAGCGGCTCCTTCCGCCCGGAGGAGAGACACGAGCGCGTCGTTCGTGTTCGCCTTGAGAGCGTAGTGGATGCGCAGTTTCGAAAAGCGGGGCGCGAAGGCCGCCCGGAACGACCGGAACTGGCCCGTGATCGTCGCCTTGTCGTAGACGTAAAGAGGGGTCCCAAACTCCGAGTCGAGACGGGTGACGGCGCGAACGGCGGCCGGCTCGGACGCGCGGTCAGCGCGCAGGGCCTCGAGGCCCTCGTGGAGAGTCGGATCGCGCATGAGGTTGCGATTGTGCCAGCTTCGCGGCTTCGCGGTACGATCATGCGATGCACGTCGAAGTCCGCAAGGTCAAGGACGTCGTGATCGTCGACCTCTCGGGCAAGCTGCTCGCAGGGGTCGGCGACGAGATCCTGAGAGGCGTCGTGAATGAGCTTCTCGCCGAGGGCTGGAGGAAGATCCTGCTCAACCTTTCCGAGGTGACCGCGATCGACAGCGCGGGGACGGGCGAGCTCGTGGCGAGCCAAAAGATCTGCGAGCGATTCGTGGCGAAGTTGAAGCTCCTGAACCTGCACGAACGCGTGCGCAAGAGCCTGCACCTTTCCCAGCTCCTTCCCGTCTTCGAGGTTTACGACGAGGAGCGCGTTGCCCTCCGACACTACGAGGAGAAGAAGGCTCCCTGATCCCGGCTTCGCGATCTCCACGTTCGGGGGACGAGCCGCACGGCCCCATAGGTTCTCTCGACGGCGCGAAGCGTAGAATCGGGTTCGCCGTGAAGAGGTCCCTCGTCCGCTTTTTCGTTGCGCTCGTTTTGGCTCCCCTCGCGCTGGGCGGAGCGTACGGGCACGTCGACGGTTCCGAGGTGCTCTCTCACGGGACGTTCCTCTTCCCTCCGGACCATCCTGCGCACGCTCCGTTCGTTCCGCAGAAAGAGCACGCCTGTGCGTCGTGCGCCGTCTCGAACCTGACCCCTCCGGCTTTCGCGACCCTCCTCCTTGTTCCGCCGATGGTGGGAACCGCCTACGAGACGCGGTGCGCGTGGAGGGCGCCGGCGTCGACGCTTCCGGAGCTCCCCGGCCGCTCTCCTCCTTCCCCGACCTAGGTAGACGTTCTCCACGTCGTCCACGGTCGGGAGGCGGTCCGCCTTCCCAGGTCGCATCACTTTGGGAGGCTCGAGAGCATGAGCATTCGGTCATCGGCGCAGACAATTCCGGTTCTTCTCTCTCTTTCCCTGCTCGCGACGCATCCGGCCGCCGCGCAGAATGCCCCCACCGGCAACGTCTTCAATCCGAACATCTCCGTGATCGGCAACGCGCTCGGCGTCGTCGGGCACAACGAAGTCGACAACCAGCCGAGCCTTCAGCTCCGCGAGTCGGAGATCGGCCTGCAAGCCATCGTGGATCCCTTCGCGCACGCGGACTTCTTCGTCACGTTCGGGAGCCAGAAGGGGGACGTCGGAATCGAGGAGGGCACCATCACCTTCCTGACGGTTCCGGGGGACTTCATCCTCAAGGTGGGCCGGCTCAAGGGCGCTTTCGGCAAGCTCAATACCGAGCACCTGCACGTGCGCTTGTTTGCCGACGCGCCCCTGAACATGACGAACCTCCTCGGCAGCGAGGACGGCATCGAGGATGCCGGCCTCAGCCTCTCGCGCCTCATCCCGATGCCGTCGGAGATTTTCCTCGAGGCCACGGCGCAGCTCTTCCGGGGCACGTCGGGGAACCTCTTCGAGGCCCACACGCGCAACGACGTCGAGCCTCTCTTTCATCTCAAGGCCTACCGCGATCTTTCCGAGGACGCGAACCTCGAGCTCGGCGGGTCGTGGACGCGCGCGAACAATCTCGAGGGCCCCGGCTTTCACACGGCCCTCACGGGAGTCGACGCCACGTTCCGCTGGAAGCCGCTCCAGCAGGGGCTCTACCGGTCGGTCCTCGTCCGCGCCGAGTGGACGCTTTCCGAGCGCGAGACGCCCGCGGGCACCGTGCGCGCGGACGGCTACTACGTGTGGGGCCAGTATCAGCTCGGGCGCCGCTGGTTCGCGGGCTTTAGGCACGACGAATCGGATCACGCGGGCGACGCGTCGCGGCGCGACCGCGGCAACTCGCTCGTCCTGACGTTCTGGCCCTCCGAGTTCTCGCAGGTCCGCGCGCAGCTCCGGCGCAACCGCTACGATCAACCGGAAGGCGCCATCACCGCGACGGAGCTCCTCCTGCAGCTCCAGTTCGCCATCGGCGCGCACGGCGCGCACCCGTTCTGACATGAGAGGCAGATGGCACATGAAGACGACGATCCACTCCGGGCACCTTCTAAGAAATCTCTCGGTCTTACTCTCTCTCACTCTCCTCTTCGGGTTTGCGGACGCCGCGGAGGCCAAGAAGCTGAAGGTCGTGACGACGCTGTCGGATTTCGCGTCGCTCGCGGCGACGATCGGCGGCGAGCGCGTGGAGGCCGAATCGATCGCGAAGGGCTATCAGGACCCTCATTTCGTCGAGCCGAAGCCGTCGTTCATCCTGAAGCTCCATGCCGCCGACCTCCTGATCGTCGCGGGCCTCGAGCTCGAGATCGGGTACCTGCCGCCGCTTCTCGACCAGGCGCGCAACGAGAGGATCCGCCCGACGGGCCCGGGATACCTCGATGCGTCCGTCGGCTGCGAGATCCTCGAGAGACCCACGGCGGCCGTGACGCGGGCGATGGGCGACGTCCATCCGTACGGCAATCCCCACTTCTGGCTCGACCCGCAGAACGGACGTGTCGTCGCCCGCGCCATCGCCGCGAAGCTCGCCGCGCTCGACCCGGCCGGCGCGAACGTTTTCCAGAAGAACCTCGCGGCTTTCGAAGCGCGGCTGGCCGAGGCCGAGAAACGCTGGCAGGAGAAGCTCGGAGGGTACGCGGGCACGAAGGTGGTCACGTATCACGCCTCGTGGCCGAATTTCGCGAAGTACTTCAAGCTCGACGTCGTGGGATACCTCGAGCCCAAGCCCGGCATCCCGCCGACGCCGCAGCACAAGCTCGAGATCGTCAACCTCATGCGGGCGCAGAAGGTGCCGCTCATCCTCATGGAGGTCTACTTCGACCGGAAGGACCCGGACTTCGTGGCGGGCAAGACGGGCGCCGAGGTCGTCATGATGCCTCCATCCGTCGGCGGCGAACCGGCTGCGAAAGACTACATCTCCCTCTTCGACGTGGACGTCGAGAAGATCGCGTCCGCGCTGGCGAAGAAGAAATGACGGTCTTCGAGATCCTGCTGCCCGCGTTCGTCGCGAGCCTGATCCTGACCGGGATCCACTCGTACCTCGGAGTCCACGTCGTCGAGCGGGGTGTCATCTTCGTGGACCTCTCGCTCGCGCAGATCGCCGCGCTCGGAGGGACCGTGGGTTACCTCGCGGGGTACGAGATGCACTCGCACGCCTCGTATGTGTTCTCGCTCGGATTCACGCTCTTTGGCGCGGCCATCTTCGCCTTCACGAAGACGCACCGGACGACGCGCATCCCGCAGGAAGCCATCATCGGGATCGTCTACGCCGTGGCGGCCGCCTCCGCGGTCCTCGTGATGTCGAAAGCGACGCGCGAGACCGAGCACCTCAAGGAGATGCTCGTCGGGAACATCCTGTCCGTCACGTGGGCCGAGCTCGGCCTCACGGCCGCGCTCTACGCGCTCGTCGGCGCTTTTCACTTCGTCTTCCGCGAGCGCTTCCTCCTCATCTCGCGTGACGAGCGCGAGGCGGAACGGCGCGGCTGGAACGTGCGATTCTGGGACTTCCTGTTCTACGCGTCGTTCGGGTTCGTGGTCACGAGCTCGGTCGCGATCGCGGGCGTCCTCCTCGTCTTCTCGTTCCTCATCGTCCCGTCCGTCGCCTCCATGCTGTTCTCCGAGAGGCTCGGAGTCCGCCTCGCCATCGGCTGGACGATGGGAGTCGTCGTGTCGGCCGTGGGCGTCTGGCTCTCCTTTTCGCTCGATCTCCCGACGGGCGCCGCGATCGTCGCGACTTTCGGGGCGGCTCTCCTGATCCTCGCGGCGGTCCGCCGGTTCGTGCCCGGCCCGTGGAGAAGCGCCGCGGCCTAGAATCCGGCCCATGCCGACCAGCCGACGCGCGTTCCTCGAGGAGGTCTCATTCGCCTCGCTCATCGCCGGTTTCCCCCTGCCCGCCCAGGCGGCTCTTGCCCGCTACGCGGAGAAGCCGCCCGATCCCGTGTACCCGAAGGCGCTCCGCCCCGGCATGACCGTCGCGCTCGTCGCGCCCTCGTCGCCCGCGTGGAATCCCGAGAGAAACGACGTCGCCGTCGAGGTCGTCGAGTCGATGGGATTCAAGGCGAAGCTCTTCCCGCACGCCCGCGAAGCCACGAACTACCTCGCGGGAAGCGACGAGCACCGTGCCGCGGACGTCAACGCCGCGTTCGCGGATTCGTCCGTCGATGCGATCTTCTGCCTGCGCGGCGGCTACGGCGCCTCGCGCATCCTTCCGCTCCTCGACTACGAGACGATCCGGAAGAACCCGAAGGTCTTCACGGGCTACAGCGACATTACCGCCCTCCTGAACGCGATCCACCGCCTCACGGGGCTCGTGACCTTTCACGGGCCCATCGGCGGCGAGATGCAGAGCGACTACACACTCGCGGGGTTCAAGAAGGTGCTCACCCGGGCGGACGCCGCCGGGCGCGTCGCCGAGCCGCCGCCGTTCAAGGCCTCCGAGGGCCACGTCGACGTCGAGAACCGCATCTACAAGCTCGCCCCGGGAAAAGGGAAGGGCCGCCTCGTGGGCGGCAACATCAGCGTCTTCTCCACGCTCGTGGGAACGCCGTTCGAGCCGGAGCTCAAGGGCCGCATCCTCTTCCTCGAGGAGGTGGGCGAAGAGCCGTACCGCATCGACCGCTGGCTCACGCAGCTCCTCCTGACGGGAAAGCTCTCGGGCCTCGCGGGGGTGGCGCTCGGGAAATTCCACGACTGCGGCCCGAAGGACTACAAGCCGAGCTTCGCCGGTATGGGCACGTGGACGTGGCAGGAGGTCTGCAAGGACCGCCTCGGCAGGCTCGGCGTCCCCGTCGTCGCGAACCTCGTCTTCGGGCACGTCACCGACAAGGCGACGCTTCCGCTCGGCGTCATGGCCGAGCTCGACGGAGACGCGGGCACGCTCACGCTCCTCGAGCCCGCGGTCAGGTGATGCCGGTGGCCGAACGGTCTGCCTTCCCACGCCGGACGGGATGCTGCTCGGCGTCCGGCGCTGACGGCCGCTTGCCGCCGCGTCCCCGGCTGGATGCGTGTGGCCGCGCCAGCGGCCGTCAGGCGCCGAGGAGCTTCGACACGACGTCCTTCGCCGTATACGAGGACGCTCCCTGCGGCAGGAAGCATCCGATTTGCGCGAGGTCGTCGCCGGAGGTCAGGAGCGGCTTCTCCTTCAGGCCATCGCTCCGGACCTGGGCGTGGCCGATGTTCGCGAGGAGAGCGTTGCAGAGGCAGCGCCGCCCGTCCATGTCGGAGGTAGCGCCTCCCTTCGCGGCCCAGGTCGCGGCGGGCTCGGACGGGCAGCGATAGCCAATGCTCGCGTCGTCTCGCCGGTAGGACTCGCGCAGGTAACCAAGGTCGCAGACGCGCGTGCGCGCGAGGTAATCCTCTTCCTCCGACAGGCTGCCTTCCAGCTGCGCGACCTTGAACGGAAAGCCGGTCGGGGAGGCGAGCGGATGCGTGAAGACGCGTGCGGTGCCATCGAGCGCCTGCTTGAGGACGAGCTGCCTGTAATGCGCGTCGAGGCCCGACTCGTTGCAGAACGCGAACGCGGTTCCGACCTGGATACCCGCAGCACCGGCCGCGAGCGCCTTGTGCAAACCCTCAGCCGAGCCGTACCCGCCCGCGAGCCAGAACGGGAGGCCCAGGTCGCGGAGCTTTCCGAGATCCACCGCGTCTCTCTCACCGTACACGGGCTCGCCCGTGGCGGACAGCGGGGGCCGACCCCGGGGCGGTGCGTTGTGGCCTCCGGCCGTCGGACCCTCCACGACGAACCCGTCAACGCGCCCGTTCGCCTTTCTGACGAGCGTCAGCGCGAGCGTGTAGGACGAGATGATCGGGAGGAACAAGGGGCGCTTCAGCGGGGGCAACCCCACTTCGCCTTCTTGGAGGTCGCGCGGGTCGAAGCGCAACGCGGTGTCGTCGCCTTCCTGCGCGCCCGTGACGCTCAACGGATAGGTTGCGCTCTCGTGGTTCACGAAGAGGTCGAGGACGCCCGGTACCTTCAACGGGATTCCCGCGCCCATCAGGACGTAGCCCACGCCGGCCAGCATCGCGCCGTACAGGGAGGGAAGGACCGGGAACTGGATCTTCTCGAGGAAGTTGATTCCGACGGGTCCGCCGTGGCCTTCCCGCGCGAGGAAGACCTCCACGAAGTTGCCGGCAACGCACAGCTCGAGGAGCTCCTTGGGGCTGTCTTTCGAATGCATCGGCACGGGGCGGTAGGGCTTGTCCGCACCCTTGCCGCCCTCGAGAAAATAGCGGCTGAGGATGCGCGCGGCCGCGCGGGGGAACGGGAAGCGCTCGAGCGCCCGGCGCACGTGCCCTCCGGAGTCTCCGTCCTGCAGGCGCCTCGCGAGAACGAGGTCGATCGCCGTTCCCGAGACGACGCCGAGCTGCCCGAGGGACGAGACGGCACGGGCGAGCGTCCAGCCGGAAACGCCCACGCCCAGTCCGCCCTGGATGATTTTCGGGTGCTCCATCGCGCTCCTCTCGGCCCCAACGTGGCACGGTATCACTCCGCGCGCCGCCCGGGCGGCACGCGCTCCATTACAATGCCTAGAGACATGGGTTCGGCTTCACCACCTCCCGCTTCGCGCCCGCCCGCCGTGCGCCCGACTCCGGGCGGCGAGGCGACGCCGAAGGCCGCGACCACCTCGCGATTCCACTTCGCCGAGCGCAAGGCATCGATGGGTCCCTCGGGGATCTCGATCCTTCTCGTGATCGTCGCCATCGCGGTCGGGCTCTGGCTCTACCTCAAGCCGCCGGGCGAGATCGGCCCGCAGGCGCTTCAGAGGTACGCGGGCTTCGAGTCGAACATGGAGGCCGTCGTCCTGCGCAACTGTACGCCGCCGGGCTGTGCAGCGGTCTATCTGACACCGACGGTGGGCAGCGGTTTCCAGGAGGCGTTGCCCCTGGCGCTCACGGTGGCCGGAGAGCTCGAGCAGCAGGGCATCGAGTGCTTCATCGTATTCGGCGAGGAGGCCGTGAAGGACGCGGTCAAGCGCGCGCGCGGCATCCGCCGGCCCGTCGTCTTCGATCCGCACGGGGAGTGGGCGAGGGAGTCGGGCATCGAGAAGGCGCCATACTGGATTGCGTGGCGGACGGGCGGAAAGATCCGCCTGGGAAGTCGGGAACCGGTTTCGGCCGCGGACATCGCGGCCGCGATCCGCTGAGAGATTCCGATGGCCGCTGGATCCCCCGGACCTGTCGTGCAGCCCCGCTATGCCGCCGCTCTCGGCGGCGACGACCCGGTTTCCGTGATGGCAGAGACCCCGGACCGCGTCCGGAGGCTGATCCGGGGCCTGACCGAGAGGCAGCTCGAGACGAAACCCGCTCCGGGCAAGTGGTGCATCAAGGAGATCGTCGCGCACCTCGCCGACGGCGAGGTCATCCTGGGAAGCCGCTATCGTTTCATCGGCGCGCACGACCGGCCGCCGCTGCCCGGCTACGATCAGGATGCATTCGTCGAGCGCCTCGGCCCGATGAATGCGAAAGCCGCCGACCTCGCGGACGACTTCGCCATGGCGCGCGCCGTGAATCTCGGCCTCCTCGAGCGCCTGCCTAGGGAGGCGTGGGATCGGGTCGGCCTGCACGACGAGCGGGGCGAGGAGTCGATCCGGTCCACCGTGGCGACGTACGCGGGCCATGATCGCATCCACCTCGCTCAGATCGAGACGATCCGGACGGGGCTCTTCCCGAAGGCCGGGAAGAAGCGCGCGACGCGAAGGCCCGCGAAGACGGCGCGGAAAAAGGCCGCGAAGCGGCGCTGATCACTCCCGCATGGCGCGCGCCGCCCAACGTGCGATCGGCGCCGCCGCCGGAGAAACGAGGCGCGACGCGACGCCGCCGGAAAAGAACGGGCGAAACAGGCGCGAGAGGAAGAAACGCCTGCCCGCGATCTCGCGGTGCCGCCTCAGATGGGCGCGCCGGAGTTCGTCCGCGTCGAGAGCTTTCGCGAGAAAACCGGCGAGCGGCGCAGCCACGGCCTCGCCGAAGAGCAACGCGAGCGACATCCCGGTGCCCGTGTACGGGTCGATGACGCCGGCGGCGTCGCCCACGCAGAGGACGTCGCCCGCGAGCGCGCCGTGTGCGCCCAGATGAACGGGTTCGGACAGGAGAACGGGTCCCGTCAGCGGAGACAACCCTTCGAGATCTGCGGCCAGCGCGCGGCTCTTGCGGGCGGCCTCCGAAAGGAATTCGTCGAGGGAAGAATGTGCCCTCTTCGCAACGGCCGCCGTCACGAGGCCTGCGAGGTTGACGCGGCCTTCTTCGACGCGCGAGAGGCCGAGATAGCCCCCTTCGAAGAAATGCAGGACCGCGCGGCCGACGAGGCGTTCGCCATTTCCCGTGAACATCTTTCCGAATCCGAACAGTGAAGATTTTCTTCGAATGAACGTGCGGCCGAGGCGTCCGTCCAGCGGACTGTAACGTCCCCATGCGCCCACCACCGCGCGTGCCTCCAGCTCCCAATCGAGGCCCTTGATGCGAAAGCCTTCTTGAAGATCTCCTTCGAGGGAAAGGACGGTGGTTGAGAAGCGCATCCGGGCGCCCGCGCGCTCGGCGGCCCCCGCGGCGAGAGAATCCAGGCGGCCCCTCGAAATCGACATCGCGGGCTTCGGAAGCAGGGACTCCACGGCGATGCCGTCGCGCCGGACGAGCCGGAAGCGCGTGATCGTTTCCGCCTCATTCCTTCCAAGCTCTTCTCCCAATCCCATCCGGTGAAGAACCGGGAGCGCCTCGTGCGAGAGAAAGCACCCGCAGACCTTGTCGCGCGGAAAGCGCGCTTTCTCGAGGACGATCACGCGCGCTCCGGTGCGTGCGAGGGCGCACGCCGCGGCGGAGCCCGCGAGGCTGCCGCCGATCACGGCGACGTCGCAATCGTGCTTCAGGGGCGCTTCCAGACGAGCTCCCAGACGAAGCGCGACGCCATCGTGACGCGCGCGCCCGGCAGCACGGGTGCGGCGATCGCGGCGATCTCGTCGGACGTGTAGGCCTGCCTCGCGGACGTCTTCCCGTCGGCGACGGAGAGCCGGCTTCGGAAGGCGACCGGTCCCACCACGGAGATCGCGGCGATCGCGAGGCGGTGGCGCGTGAGGTCGAGCGCGATGACGGCCGAGGCCGCGACCCGGCGCGCCTCCGCGAGGAGCGCCGCCGCTTCGCCGGGTGAGAAATGGTGAAGGAAGAGCGTCGAGAGGACGATGTCCACGCTCCGGTCGCCGAAGGGAAGCCGGAACGCGTCGGCGACGACGACGGTTCCGCGCGCGGCGAGCCGCGCATGCGACGTCTTCCAGTCGAGGCCGAAGACGCGGACGCGCGCCCCCGCTTCGGCGGCCGCCGCCAGGACGTCGCGGCCCACGTGCCCCGAGCCGCAGCCGAGGTCGAGGACCTCGAGCGCGTCCTCCCGCCTGGCCAGCGTCGCGAAAAACGGCTGGAGGCGGCGCCGGACGAGACCCCGGCCGCCGAGCCTGTGGTGCACCCACTCGATGTCGGCGAGGCTCGCCTCGGCTTCGCCCGCCGGGACGTCGTCGTCGTCGAGGAGCTCGGGTTCGGGACGTCGACGGGGAACCCAGAAGCTCATCGCCCTTGCCTTCGGTTTCAGAGGGACCGGCCGTTGCGGAGGATGAGCGCGGAATTCTTCGAGCCGAAAGCGATCCCGTTGCAGAGCGCGAACTCGACCTGGGCGGGGCGCGCCGCGTTCGGGACGTAGTCGAGGTCGCACTCCGGATCGGAGGTCTCGAGGTTGAGCGTCGGCGGAAGGAAGCCGCCCTCCATCCCGAGCAACGTCGCGGCGAGCCCGGCCGCTCCCGAGGCGCCCTGCGGGTGCCCGATCTGGCTCTTCACGCTGCTGCCGGGAATGCGGGCGGCCGCGTCGCCGAGCGCCTTCTTCGTCGCACGCGTCTCGATGCGGTCGTTGAGCAGCGTGGAGGTACCGTGGTACTGCACGTAGCCGATGTCCTCGGCGGAGAGGCCGGCGTCGGCGATCGCCTCGCGCATCGCCCGTGCCGGCTCCTCGCCGGACTCGTCGAGGCGCACGCGGTGGTACGCGTCGCAGGTCGTGCCGTAGCCGCAGACCTCGGCGAGCACCCTCGCGCCGCGCGCGCGCGCGCGCTCGAGCGGCTCGAGGACGAACATCCAGGCGCCCTCGCCGAGGACGAACCCATCCCGCCCCGCGTCGAACGGGCGGCTCGCCGTCGACGGGGCGTCCACGCGGGCCCTGGAGAGGATCTGCATGAGAGAGAATCCCGTCATGATGCCGGGCGTGATGACGGCGTCGGCGCCGCCCGTGAGGACGAGGTCCTCGTCGCCCCACGCGACGAGCCGCGCCGCGTAGGCGAGCGCATCGGCCGAGGACGTGCAGCCCGTCGTGATCACGTGAGAGCGGCCCTTGAGGCCGAAACGCATCGAGATCTCGGAGGAGAGCGTCCCCATCGTGCCGGTCGGGATCGAGTAGACAGAGGCCTTCTTCAGATCTCCGCGGTACCAGTGGCCGTACATTCGCTCGAAGAAATCCACGGCGCCACCGCCCGTGCCGAAGACGACGGCGATCCGGCGCCGCTCTTCGAGCGACAGCCTTTCCGTGTCGATTCCCGCGCCCGCGAGCGCCTCGCCGGCGGCCACGAGCGAGAGCGGGACGACGCGCCCGACGTGCCGGAGATCCTTCGCGCTCAGGGCGGACTCGGGGTCGAAGCCCTTCACCTCGGCCGCGATCGGCACCTCGAGAGAGGCCGGGTCGAAGAGCGTGATGCGCGAGACGCCGGACCGCCCGGCGCGGAGCCCTGCGGTGAACGCGGGAACGCCGTTACCGATCGGCGTGAGACAGCCGAGACCCGTCACGGCGACGCGCCGACCCTTCAAAACGTGCTCTCCGGAGAGCCGCGGTGCACGGGGACGAGATCGCCGGCGGCGAAAGAGGACGCGGGCGGCAGCTCGAGGAAAGCGTTCGCACGCGCGTGTGCGAGGACGTCGTGACTCCCCTTCGTCGCGATGGGCTCGACGATCTCCTCGCCGTCTCGCAGCGAGAGCGACGCCGGGTGGAACGCGAGGCGCGGCCCTTTGTTCCGGATGGGACTGGCGAGGCGAGCCGGTAGCGGGAGGGGCAGTGGAGGCAGGATTCCGGCCGCGGATCTCAGCGCGGGCCTCACGAGGAAGTCGAATGCTACGGCGGCCGAAACCGGATTGCCGGGCAGGCCGAAGACGAGGGTCGCCCCTTTCGTCGCGAAGAGCACCGGCTTCGCCGGCCGGATCGCGACCTTGTGAAAGCGGATCGAGGCGCCCGCGGTCTCGAGAGCCTTGGCAACGTAGTCGTAGTCGCCGGCCGAGACGCCGCCCGTCGTCAGGAGGAGATCGTCGCCGCGTTCCAGGGCGGCGCGCAGCGTCTTGACGAGAGATTCCTCCGTGTCGCGCGCGACGCCGAGGTCCGTGACCTGGGCGCCGGCCCGTCGCAGCGCGGAGACGAGAAGCGGTCCGTTCGTGTTCCGGATCTGCGCGGGGCCGGGCGCCGTCCCGGGCGCGACGATCTCGTCTCCGGTCACGAGCACCGCGGCCCGGATCGGACGCGCCACCCGCAGCGTCGCGCGCCCGGCCGCGGCGGCGAGGACGAGGTCCGCCGGCGTGAGGCGGCGGCCCGCGGGGAGAAGGAGCGCACCCTTCTGGAAGACCTCTCCGTGGAGGCGAACGTGCGCGCCGGGGCGCGGCGCGACGTCGAGCCGCACGGTATTCTCATCGATCTCGGCCGCTTCCTCGACGGGGACGACCGCGTCGCTGCCGGGCGGCATCGGGGCGCCGGTCATCACCTTCCACGCCGCGCCCACGGGAAGCGGGCCCGTCACGCGCCCGGCGCCCGCGGCTCCCGCGCGCACGAGGAGAGAAGGCGTCCTGCCGACCTCCGCCGCGCGCACGGCCCAGCCGTCCATCGCGGTCATGTCGAATGCCGGAAAGGGCAGGTCTGCCGCGACGTCCTCGGCGAGGACCCGTCCCGCGGCCTCGCCGAGCGAGACCGCGACGGCCGTGAGCGGCGTGGCGGCCCCCACCACGTTCGCGAGCGCTTCCTCGAACGCGATCACGGGGCGATCGTAGCAAGGCGCTGAATAGGGCGCCGTGAGTAGAATCACCGAACGTGACGGAAACCGGTTTCCAGTACACGGGCGATCTCGCGGAAGAGCCGCTTCCGGAGATTCTCCGGACGATTCACCATTACCGCGTTCCGGGGGTTGTCACCGCCACGTCGGGAGACGTGGTCAAGAAGATCTATCTCATGGGCGGGAACGTGATCTTCGCGACGTCGTCGGATCTTCACGATTCGCTGGGCGCGTCCCTGAAGAAGAGCGCGCTCATCTCGTCCGGCGAATTGCGCATGTCCACCGACCGGATCGACGCGTCGCACGGCAAGCGCCATGGCGAGCTTCTCGTCGAAATGGGCGTCCTCACGCCGGACCAGCTTCGCCAGATCGTCACCGAGCAGGTGAAGGCCATCCTCTATTCGGTCTTCTCATGGGAGAAGGGCAGGGTGACGTTCGAGGTGGGGAGATTCCGGACGGACGAGCTCATCCAGCTCGATGTGTCCACGCCGCAGGCCATCGCCGACGGCATTCGGCGGCTGCCCGATCCGAGGCGCCTCGTCTCGCGCCTTGGGCCCTCCTGGACGGTCTTCGAACGGGGCGAGGTGCAGGCCGGGGCCTCCGGCGTCTCCTGGAGCGAAGGCGAGCTGAAGCTCCTTTCGCTCATGGACGGGCGCCGCAGCCTCCGCGACCTCATCACCGCCGGTTCCGGCGACGTTTCGACGAATGCGAGGCTGGTCTATGCTTTCTGGGTGCTGCACCTCGTGACGCGCCGCGACGTCCAGACGAGCGGGATCCGGAAGATCCAGTGGAAGACCGGCTCCGGCGGCCTTCCCGGGGGCGGTGGCGCCGCCGCCGCGGGCTGACGGACATGGCCCTCTACGAATACCAGTGCGCCAGGTGCGGGCGGAAGACGGAGGTCATCCAGCGCTTCTCCGATCCGCAACCGGTGAAGTGCCCATCCTGCGGCGGCGCGCTGAAAAAACTTCTCTCGTCTCCGGCAGTCCAGTTCAAGGGCTCGGGCTTCTATGCGACGGACTACGGCAGATCCGGAGGGAAGCCGGAAGATTCTTCGAAAGGGAAACAGGCGGACGGCGGCGCCACGAGCGAAGCCGGAGCCGAGACGAAGGGCGATTCGGCGGGACAGAGCGCGAAGGATTCTGGGGATTCTTCGAGAGAGAAGAAGGATTCCAAGGATTCTTCGAAAGAGAAGGGTGACTCCGGCCCAGGCGCGGCGAAAGAGGCCGCACATGGCGGCACCTCGGCCGCGCCGTCCAAGAAGAACAAGTCCGCTAAAGACTGAAGCCGGCGCCTGCTTTCCCGTTAAACTTGCGCATGCGCTTCCGGCTCGCAGGCCCCCTGTGCGCGCTCCTCGTGTCGTTCCCGCTCGTGGCCGGGTCCCCGCGCGGTACGCCGGGTGCGTGGTATCGCTATCCGCTTCCGGGCGCGGAGGTGAAGTCGCTCGTCGCCGACCCCGCCCTGCCAGGCGTCTTCTGGGCGGGCACGGCGCAGGGCGGCATCTACCGTTCCAGCGACGGCGGCGCGTCCTGGACCTCGCCGCCCGCCGGCGCCCCTTTCCCGGGCTACGCCGTGACATCGCTTGCCGTCGATCCCGCGCATCCCGGAGCCGTCTGGGCCGGCCTCACGGGCGTCGTCAAGGGCGGTCTCCTCGCCCATTCGACGGACCTCGGACGCTCGTTCGAGGTTGTCAGGCGCTGGGAGGACCGCGCGGGGGCGCGCGTCGTCGCCGTGATGTCGCGGTCCGGCCGGAAGGCGGTCGGCATCGGCGGCGATCGGGGCCTCGAGATCTCGGAGGACGACGGGGTGACGTGGCGGGCGTCCGCGCCGCCGCTCGACGCGGGCAGCGGCGTCTCTTTCATGGCGTTCGACCCGGTCCGGCCGGGTGTTCTCTACTGCGGGTCGTTCCGCCATCCCTTCCGTTCCCTGGACGGCGGCCTCACCTGGGCGCGCATCGCGAACGGGATGGTCGAGGACACCGAGGTCTTCGGGATCGAGTTCGCGCCGGACGACCCGAACGACTTCTGGGCGGCAACGTGCGGCTGGGTGTACCGCACGACGGACGGCGGCGCGAACTGGACGCGCTATCGCGAGGGGCTCACGGACCGGCGCACGCACGTCGTCCGCGTGGACCCGCGAGACCCGAATCGCCTCCTCGCGGGCACGACGGGCGGCCTGTTCGAGAGCCGCGACCGGGGCAAGAGCTTCCGGCGCATCTCGGCGGACGTCGTCGTCACCGCGCTCGTCTTCGATCCGCGCGATCCGTCACGTCTCCTCGTCGGCACAGAAGCCGAGGGAATCCTCAGGTCCGAGGACGGCGGCCTGACGCTCACGGAGTCGAACCGCGGCCTTTCGGAGGCGCGCGTCTCGGCCGTCGCAGTGCTTCCGTCGGGCCGCGTCGTCGTCGCGCGTGCCGGGGACGGGAAGAGCGGCGGCCTGTGGAGCGTGGACGCGGCGACGGGAGCCGTGGAGCGCCTCGCGGCGTCTCCTCCGGCGACGGTGGTCTGCCTCGCATCGGCGGGCAGCGCGCTCGTCGCGGGCGCGCCGGACGGAATCTACCGCGCCGCGCGCGTGGGCGCGCCGTTCACGAAGGTGCTCGACGCCGGAACGCGCGCATTCGCGTCCGACGGTGACGGACGATTCCTCGCGGCGACGAACGAGGGCGTCTTCGAGTCGACGAACGGCGGAAGTGCGTGGCAGCGCCTCGGCAGCCTGAAATCGCGGGTCGAGGACGTCCGTCGCGCCCGCTTTCCGGAAAGCGGCCCGAAGACGTGGTCGGCCGACGCGGAAGGCTTCACTCTGTGGTGGGATGGCACTGAGTGGGCCCGGCGGCCGCTGCCTGGCGGCGGCAGGATTCTGTCGGGCGGCTTCGGGCGTCCGCGCGCACCCGTCTACTTCATCCCCGAGCCCATTGGCGTCGCGCTCTCGACCGAGCGCGCGGTCCTCGTCTTCCGGCCCGAGGACGACGCCAGCGGCAGCCTCGCCGTCGCGCTGCCGGAGACCGGCCTCGTCGTCGCGGGGTGGGCGGGCGATCCGCGGAGTGCATCCGGCCTCTACCTCGCGACGATCGGCCGCGGCCTTTTCCGGTTCGTGCCGGGCGGGTCGTAGACGCCGGTCAGCTCTTCTTCTTCTACCGCCCCGGGATCCCCACCCACTTCAGCTTCGCGCCCGGAACGGCGCCGTTCGCGTCGGCGACGCCCGCGTTGACCTCGAGGACGGTGTCGGCTTTCGCTCCTGGCACGACGCTGTTGCACGGCGCGGGATCGGGGGCGCAGGGCGGGACGTTCTTCAGCACGTCCACGACGGTTCCGTCTTTCGTCGCGTAGATCATGTCGAGAGGGAAATGGCAGTTCTTCATCCAGAACGGCCGAATCTCGAGGCCGTCGAAGAGGAAGACCATGCCGGCGGCCGGCGGCATCGACTCGCGAAACATGAGGCCCTGCGCGCGCTCCTGATCCGTGACCGCGACCTCGACGGAGATCGCCGCGCCGGACGGCAGGATGGCGCGCTGGCCGGAGGCCGCGGCCGGCGCCGCCGGGGGCGGCGAGGCGCCGGGGGGGGCCGCCGGGCGCGAGCAGGCGGCCGCGGCGAGAAGGGCCGCAAGAGAGGCGGCCGCGCGGCGGCGGCTCACGACTCCTCCACCGCCGGCGGAACGGCCGCGCGCTCGTCCGGCGTCTCTTCGCCGTCGCGGCGGATGCCGTACTTCTTCGCGTAGTAGCGGAACGAGCGCTCCGACATCCGGAGCAGCTCGGCGGCGCGGATCTGTACGCCCCCCGTCCTCTCGAGCGCCTGCTGCATGAGGCGCTTGCCGAGCCATTCGAGGTAGGCCTCGAGGTCGAGGCCGTCGGCGGGAAGGTCGAACCCTTCGAGGGAGGACGCGGGCGGCAGGCCCGCCTGGTGTAGGAACGTGTCCGGCAGCGAGGCCGTCGAGATGACGTCGGTCGGCTCGAGCGCGATCGTGCGCTCGATCAGGTTCTCGAGCTCGCGCACGTTGCCGGGCCACGCATAGGCCTCGAGGAGCCGGAGGGCCTCGGTCGTGATCCGTTTCTCCTCGATGCCCTGATCCTCGGAGACTTTCTTCAGGAAGTGGCGCACGAGGTGCGGGATGTCGTCGCGGCGGTCGCGGAGCGGCGGCAGCGCGACGGGAATGACGTTGATGCGGTAGTAGAGATCCTCGCGGAACGTCCCGTCGGCCACCTTCTTCTGCAGATCCTTGTTAGTCGCGCAGATGATCCGCACGTCGATCGGCTCCTCGGTGTTGCCGCCGACGCGGCGCACGACCCGCTCCTGCAGGGCGCGCAGGAGCTTCACCTGCATCGTGACGGAGGTCTCGCCGATCTCGTCGAGGAAGAGCGTTCCGCCCTCGGCCTCGTGAAAAAGCCCCTTCTTCTCCTTCACGGCGCCGGTGAACGCGCCGCGCTCGTGGCCGAAGAGCTCCGACTCGAGGAGGTTTTCGGGCATGGCGCCGCAGTTGATCGAGATGAAGGGCTGAGCCGCGCGGGAAGAGGCCTGGTGGATCGCGTGGGCCACGAGCTCCTTCCCGGTGCCCGACTCACCCGCGATGAGGACCGTCGACGTCGTCTTGCCGATGCGCGAGATGAGGTCGAAAAGCGTGCGCATTTTCCGCGAGATGCCCACCACTCCCGCCGCGGAACGTCCCTCGGCGCGCTCCTTGAGCGCGACGTTCTCGTCGACGAGGCGCTTCTTCTCGAGAGCGCGCGCGACCACGTGCTTGAGCTCCTCGACGTCGAAGGGCTTCGCGATGTAGTCGTAGGCTCCGGCCTTGAGCGCCTCGACGGCCGTCTTCGTGGACGAGTACGCCGTGATCATGACGACGGGCAGATCGGGGTTCGACTCGCGCGTTTTCTTGAGGATGTCGAGGCCGCTGCCATCCGGCATCTTGAGGTCCGTCATCACGAGGTCGGGCGGCGAGGCGGCGAGCGCGACCAGGCCTTCGACGCAGCCGGCCGCCGCCGTGACGCGGTAGCCCGCCTTCTGGAAAAGGATCGTGAGCATCTCCCGGATGCCGGCCTCGTCATCGATGACGAGAAGGTGGGGGCCGTTCTCGGCCGTCATGAGACCTCCGTCGTGGCGCGTTCGGGCGCGGCCGGAGCGCTGGCTCCTTGCGCGGGGCCGGCGAGGGGAAGCGAGATGGAGACGGTCGTGCCGCGCCCCGGCGTCGTGTCGACACGAATCGCCCCGCCATGCTCCTCGACGATCCGGTGGACGATCGCCAGGCCGAGCCCGGTGCCGCCGGGAAAACTGTGGGCGAAGGGCGTGAAGAGGCGGTCCCGCTCGTCGGCCGTCATCCCGTGGCCTTCGTCCGCGAACGACACGCTCCAGTGGTTCTCCCGAAGGTGGGCCGAGACCGCGAGCGTGCCGCCGCCGGGCATCGCGGCGAGCGCATTGCGCGCGACGTTCCAGAAGATCTGCCGGAGCTGCCCGGGGTCCGCCTGGACCACGACCGACTTCGGGTCGAAGTCCTGCACGACGCGGTGGCGCGAGGAAATCTCGTCTCCGTGCGCCAGAAGCGTCAGAACGTCGTCGAGAGCCGCGGGCGCGTCCACCGGCTCCACGGCGCGCTCTTTCGGGCGCACGTACCTCAGGAAGTCCTCCAGGATCGTGGACAGGCGATGCGACTCCGCGACGACGATCTCCATGAGCTTTTGCTCGGGCGACCCCGGCGAGGACGAGTTCTTCAGGACCTGGACCGACCCGGAGATCGAGGCGAGAGGGTTGCGGATCTCGTGCGCGATTCCCGCCGCGACCTCGCCGACGGCCGCGAGCTTGTCCTTGAGGCGCACTTCGCCCTCGAGCCGCTTGAGCTCGGTGAGATTCTGGAAAATGAGGATGCGCCCGATCGTGTAGCCCGAGCCGTCCCGAAGCGCCGTCGCCGAGATTCCGAAGTAGTCCTCCGCTTCCTGCGACCGCCGGGCGCTCTCGAAACGGAGGATCTCGGAGCCCGACGCCGCGATCCTCTTCCAGTCGGCCTCGCCGACGAGTCCGAGGCCGAGGAGCGGCCGGCCCACGAGATCGACGGACGACGTCCCGAGCAGCTCCTGCGCGGCCCGGTTCGCATACGTGACACGGCCGTCGAGGTCCGTCGTGAGAACGCCCGAGGACATCGACGTCAGGACCGAGCCGTGAAGCGATTGCAGCCGGGCGATCTCGGCCTTGCGGCGTTCCACGTCGGCGCGAGCCTCGCGCAGCTTGTCCGACGCGACGGAGACGAGCAGCGCGGTGGCGACGAAGGCGGCGACGTTGAGCGCGACGTTTCCGACGAGCGTCGGCAAACTCCAGAGGTGCCGCGTGCGCTCCGCCGTCTCCAGGAACTTCACGACGTCGAAGAACATGAGGTCGACGAGGACAGCGTAGAAGACCGCCGCGAGGCCCGCCGTCGCGAGTCCGCCTCGCCGGCCGAGAAGAATCGATCCCGCCGCGACCGTGCTCAGGTAGAGGAACGTGAAGCTCGAGTCCGGACCTCCCGACACGTAGACGAGGCCGGTGATGACGACGAGGTCGCCGAGGAGCTGCACGCCGGCGTTCGTCTCGGCGGGAATCCGGTCGAGCGACAGGATCGCCACGATGGAAATGGAGTACGCGAACGCGGCCAGGTAGTAGATGAAGTTGAGCGGCAGGGACGTCGAGAACGTGAACTGGATGAGGAATGCCGAGAGGAGCAGCGTCGACACGACGACCACGCGCAGGACGACGAAGGCCCGCAGCATCGAGTGCAGCGGCTCGAAAGCCCGCATCCGCCCGGAACTCACGGGAACGAGTCTACTAGTTGATCTTGCTGATGAGGTCGAACATCGGCATGTACATCGCGACGACGATCGTCCCGATGACGACGCCGAGGATCGCGATCATCACGGGCTCCATGAGCTTCATGAGGCCGGTGACCGCGTTGTCTACCTCTTCCTCGTAGAACTCCGCGATCTTGTTCAGCATCGCGTCGAGGGCGCCCGTCTGCTCGCCGACCCCGATCATCTGCACGACCATCGACGGGAAGACTTTCGTCTCGCCGAGGGGCTCGGCGATGGTGCGCCCGGCCTCGACGGACTTCCTGACGCCCATGATCGCGTCCTCGACGATCGCGTTTCCCGCGGTCTTGGCGGTGATCTCGAGACCGTCGAGGATCGGCACGCCCGAGGAGATGAGCGTCGCGAGCGTGCGGCAGAATCGCGCGACGGCGATCTTCTTCATGATGTCGCCGAGGATCGGCGTTTTCAGGACGAGGCCGTCGATGACGCGCCTGCCGCGGTACGTCGCGTAATAGCGCTTCAGGAAGTAGCCGAGCGCGAAGATCCCCGCGATGATGAAGAGGATGTAGCTCGCGACGAAGTTCGAGGCCTTGATGACGAGACGCGTCGGGAGCGGCAGCTCGGCGCCGAGGGCCGCGAACAGCGAGGCGAACGTCGGAATGACCTTCCACAGGATGATGAAGACGACGATGGCCGCGACCGAGAGGACGGCGACGGGGTAGATGAGAGCCGTCTTGACCTGGCTCTTCAGCTTGACGGCCTTCTCGATGTAGGTCGAGAGGCGGCGCAGGATCGTGTCGAGGATACCGCCCGCCTCGCCGGCGGCGACCATGTTGACGAAGAGGTCGTCGAACGCCTTGGGGTGCTTGCGCATCGCCTCGGCGAGCGAGGAGCCGGCCTCGACGTCCTGCCGCACGGCCAGGATGATCTTCTGGAAGAGGCGGCTGTCCTGCTGGCTGCCCAGGATCTCGAGGCACTGGACGAGCGGCAGGCCGGCGTCGATCATGACCGAGAACTGACGCGTGAAGATCGCGAGGCGCCGGGCGTTGACGCTGCCGCCGCCGAGCTTCGGCAGGGCCAGCTCCTTGCCCTTCTCCTTGACCGTCGTGACGTCGATCTGCCGGCGCCTGAGGTCGGCGATCGCGAGATCCTTCGAATCGGCGACGAGGACGCCGCCCGTCGTGCCTCCTTGCCGCGTGCGGCCTTTCCAGACGAACTGCGCCATGGGTCCTGCGCTGGGCCCCTTCTCTACCCGTCTACCCGCGCCGTGTCACGTTCGACGGGGCGCCCGGGACGGCCGTGCCGCCGGCCGCTGTCGTCGTGACGACGCCCACCCCGCGCGCGATCATCTCGGCGAGCTCGTCGGGAAGCGAGGAGACCGACATGGCGAGCTCCTGCGAGATGACGCGGCGGTGCACGAGCGTCGCGAGCGACTGGTTGAAGGTCTGCATGCCATACTTGTTCTGGCCGGTCTGCATCATCGAATAGATCTGGTGGAGCTTGTCCTCACGAATGAGGTTCCGGATCGCGGGGGTGGGAATGAGGATCTCCATCGCCATGCAGCGCCCTTTTCCGGAGGCGCGGGGCAGGAGGCTCTGACAAAGGATGCCCTCGAGCACGAAGGACAGCTGCGCACGCACCTGAGGCTGCTGGTTCGCGGGGAAGGCGTCGATGATGCGGTTCATCGTTTGCACGGCGCTGTTCGTGTGGAGCGTCGCGAGCGTGAGATGGCCCGTCTCCGCGACGCGGAGCGCGCATTCCATCGTCTCGAGGTCGCGCATCTCGCCCACGAGAACGATGTCGGGGTCCTCGCGGAGGACGGACTTAAGGGCATTCGGGAAGGAATGCGTGTCGGCGTGCAGCTCGCGCTGGTTCACGATGCAGCGCTTGTGCGTGTGAAGGAACTCGATCGGATCTTCGATCGTGACGATGTGCTTCGGCTGCTCGCGATTGATCTTGTCGAGCATCGTCGCCAGCGTCGTGGACTTGCCCGAGCCCGTCGGGCCCGTGACGAGGATGAGGCCGCGCGGCTTGTTGCACAGGCCCTCGACGACGGCGGGAACGCCCAGCTCGCGGAACCCCAGGATGTCGTACGGGATCTGCCGGAAGACCGCCGACACGGCGCCGCGCTGCATGAAGCAGTTGCCGCGAAAACGCGCGAGGCCTTTCACGCCGAAAGACAGGTCCAGCTCGAGCTGCTCCTCGAAACGGTGCTTCTGCACGTCGGTCAGGATCGAGTACGCGAGCTGCTTCGTCTCGGGAACCGCGAGGGGTGGGTAGTCGAGCGGGATGAGATCCCCGTCCACCCGGATCATGGGCGGCGAGTTCGTCGTGATGTGAAGGTCCGATCCCCCGCGCTCGACGAGCGTCTTGAGGAGCTGATGGAGCGTGACCCCCATTTCGCTGTCCCTCCTGAGTACTCAGGAATCATACGTGGAGGGCGCGCCGGAGGCCAGAGCGCGTTCCTTTTTCCATCTCGCCCTCCCGATCGGGCCGCGATTATGGCTCCGGTCCGGAGGATCCGCCGTTCCTTAGAGCACCGTCTCCCTCACGACCTCCTCGATCGACGTCATGCCGTCCTTGATCTTCTGGAGGCCCGAGCGGCGAAGGGAGACCATGCCCTCCTCGAGACCCTTTCTCTTGATCTCGATGGAAGACGCGCCGGAGAGGATGAGCTCGCGGATCTCCTCGGAGATCTCGAGCACCTCGACGAGGGCGACGCGGCCCTTGTAGCCGGTGTTGTTGCACTTCTCGCAGCCCCTGCCCTTCATGACCTGGATGCTCTTGGCGTCCTCCGCCGTGAAGCCGAGCGACACGAGGACCTGCGGGGCGACCTCCGTGGGAGCCTTGCAGCTCGCGCACACGCGCCGGATCAGGCGCTGCGCCGCGATGAGGACGACCGACGTCGCGACGAGGTAGGGCTCGATGCCCATGTTCATGAGGCGGTTGATCGTGGAGGGCGCGTCGTTCGTGTGGAGAGTCGAGAGCACGAGGTGGCCCGTCAGGGACGCCTTGACCGCGATCTCGGCCGTCTCGAAGTCGCGGATCTCGCCGACGAGGATGATGTTCGGGTCCTGCCTCAGGAATGACCGCAGCGCGGCCGCGAAGTTCAACCCGATCTGGTCCTTCATCTGGACCTGATTGATGCCGGGCAGGTTGAACTCGACAGGATCCTCGGCCGTGATGATGTTCGTCTCGGGCGTGTTGATGCGCGAGAGGGCCGAGTAGAGGGTGTTCGTCTTGCCCGAGCCCGTGGGCCCTGTCACGAGGACCATGCCCCACGGCCGCAGAATGGCCTTCTCGAACTTCAGGAGGCTGTCCTTCTCGAACCCCAGCTTCGTCATGTCGAGCATGAGGTTGTCCTTGTCGAGAAGGCGGCAGACGATCTTCTCGCCGAAGAGTGTGGGCAGCACCGACACGCGGTAGTCGAGCTCCTTCACCCTGCCCGAGAGCTTCATCCGGATCTTGATGCGCCCGTCTTGCGGAAGACGTTTCTCGGCGATGTCGAGCTTGGCGAGGATCTTGATGCGTGAGGCGATCGCCTCCTTGAGCTTCAGCGGCGGGTTCATGACCTCGTAGAGGATGCCGTCGATGCGGTAGCGCACGCGGTACTCGCGCTCATAGGGCTCGATGTGGATGTCCGAGGCGCCTCGCTTGATCGCGTCCGTCAGAATGATGTTCACGAGCCGGATGACGGGCGCTTCCTCGCCCTCGTCGACGAGCCTTTCGAGGTCGATCGTCTGCTGCTCGGACTCCTCGACGACCTCGAGAGAGGTGTCGGCCGTGTCCGTGACCGACATCTCCTCCATGACCTTCTTCAGCTCGAGGGCATGGGTCGCGCCGTAGTGCTTGTCGATGGCGAGCTGGAGCGCGGCCTCGGATGCCACGACGGGCTCGACGTTGTACCCCGTCATGAACTTGATGTCGTCCATGGCGAAGACGTTCGTCGGGTCGGCCATTGCGATCGTGATCGTCGCGCCGGTCTTGTTGACGGGGAGAATATTGTACTTGCGCGCCATGTCGGCGGCGACGAGCTTGAGGACGCTTGGGTCGATCTCGAAATGCGAGAGGTTGATCGACGGGACGCCGAACTGCGCCGAGAGCGTCTCCGTGATGTCGTCTTCCGTGATGTAGCCGAGCTTGACGAGGGCTTCTCCGAGCTTCATCCCCGAGGACTGCACTTCCTTGAGCGCTTCCTGGAGCTGGTCGTTCGAGATGAGCTTCGACTTGATGAGAAGGGCCCCGAGCTTCACGGCCATGGGGTGATTCTAGCGGTTCAGGGTGCGGCCGGCCGATCGGTCTTCTGGGCCCTCTCCGGCGAGAGAGATGGTTTCGCCCCGGCCACGATCTTCCGCAGGCGGGCCGTGACCGAGCCGATCGGCATCACCGTCTTCGCCATGACGGGGAGGTGGCGCTCGTCGTCCGAGAACCAGAGGAAGAGCTTTCCGCGGTTGCGATCCTCGGCTGTCTCGTTCTCCCGAAGCTGCGGCTGCAGCTTGAACGCGTCGAACGTGCCGGCCTCGGTCTCGACCTTCTCCCGCTCGAGGATCGAGGCCTTGAGCTTGTAGATCTTGCCGCGCGAGAACATGTCGACGCGGACGTCCTGACCCACGGCGAGAGGCTGGGTCCTCAGGAAATAGAAGGACGAAATGATGTCCTGCACGCGCTCGGGCAGGGGGGTTCGGTCCTCCCGCCAGCTCCCGATTCGGCGCGTCAGGTCGAACTCCTCGACCTCGTCGGATTCATAGCGCCCCTCGCGCGCATGCTTCTCGAAGCGAAGAGGCTGGAAGTCGCGCGCGTCCACCCAGGTCTCGTAGAGGTCGCGCACGGGGTAGAACTTCGAGACGTAGTCGTTCGAGGACGCGAGGAGGGCGATCCGGTGCACCGGCACGCCGTCCGTCGAGGTCTCGCGCGAGGTTCTGAGCGTCATCTCGCCGCCTTCGATCTTCAGCCACGCAATCGTGTAGACGAGTGTCTCGCCGTCGCCGAAGGGCACGGGGTAGAGCCGGTCTCTCGAGAGCGACTCGCGTGCCGCCGAAAGCGCCGGGCCCTTCTCGACGGTGCCGGCGACGTGCCCGTGAACGAGGACGGCGAGCGCGGAGGCGGCCGCGAGAACGCCGGCGGCGGCGCGCGCGCGCCGCCGCGTCTTACGCGAGGAGATGGCGGACGGCTTCATGAACGGCATTGGCAGGCGATCCCGGCCCGGAACGATTGTAGTCCGCCGGAAATTCTCGGAGGGCGGCCGTGCGCGGCCCAATCGGGCCGAAGCGCTCGATGGGCGTCGGGCCGAAGAGGACGAGCGTCGGCGTGCCGGTGGCGGCCGCGAGGTGCGTGGGTCCCGTGTCGGCGCCGACAAAGAGCGCGGCGCGTGACGCGAGGCGGGCGGAGGAGGCGGGGGAAGTCGGGGGAGCGAGGATGAGAGGAGGAGAAAGAGAAGAGGAAGATTTCCTGGAAAGGGTAAGAAGCTCCTGCGCGCGGCCCTCCTCTCCGGGGCCCCAGCGAAGCACAGGCTGGATCCCTTGCTCTCCGAGCCATTCGGAGAATGCAACAACGTCGTGGGCGCTCCACTCCTTATTCACCTTCGAAGAAAAAGGCTGTAGCACCGCGAACGGCCGGCTGCCGTTCTGCTCCAGCCAGGAGTCGACCACGGGGTCTTCTCGTTCGACGAGATGCTGCACGTCCGGCACCCGGTCGAAGCCCGTCTTTCCCGTCACGTGCTCGGCGAGCGCGAGCATCCGGTCAGCGACGTGCGGGCGATCGGCGGCCTCGACGTGCTCGTCCGTGAAGAGGCAGTTGATCCATTCCGTCGAGGTCCGGAATCCGAAGCCCACTTTCCGCCCCGCGGGAATCGCGGCTGTGATGAGAGCCGACTTGAACAGCCCCTGCGCATCGACGACGAGATCCGCTCCGAGCCCTCTTCCCCTTCTTAGAAAATCCGAAATCTCTTCCCGGGTCTTCTTTCCCAGAATCGACTTCCTCCAGACCCGCGTGTCCGCGACGAGAATCTCGTCGACGTACGGCGCGCCCTCGAGGAGCGGAACGAGCGGGCCTTCGATCGCCCACGCGAGGCGCGCGCCGGGAAGAGCGGTTCGGAGCGCCTTCGCCGTGGGAAGCGCGAAGACGACGTCGCCGAAGGACGAGAGGCGCACGAAGAGGATCCGCATCCGACTCACGCAACCTTAGCAGCCGTTGGGCTATCCTTGAGCCATGCTCGAGTCTCCGGTGCTGGTCCTGAACCGCGGCTTCGCGGCCCTGACGCTGACGGACGTCAAGCGGACGTTCACGCTTTTCTACAAAGGGCACGTGCGCGCGGTTCTGCCCGACTACACGACGTATGCCTGGAACGAGTGGCAGGACATTCCGGTCCAGGCCGACGACGACGTCGTGACGACTCCGAATCTCGTGATCAGGGTGCCGCGTGTCATCCAGCTTCTCTCCTGCGAGCGCTCACCCCGCAACGAAGTAAAATTCTCGCGGCACAACATCTACATGCGCGACGGGAACCGCTGCCAGTACTGCGGCAGACGCTTTTCCACGTCGGACCTCTCGCTCGATCACGTGATCCCGCTCTCGCGCGGGGGGCCGTCGAACTGGGACAACATCGTCTGCGCCTGCCTCCCCTGCAACGTGAAGAAGGGCAACCGCCTGCCCGAGGAGGCCGGCATGAGGCTGCGCCGCGTCCCGGGCAAGCCGAGGGGCACGCCGCTGGGCCTCATGTCGCTCCACCGGATCCACCCGACGTGGAAGAACTTCCTCGACATGGCGTACTGGAACGTCGAGCTGAAATGACGGCTGAACCCACGCTTCACGTTCAGCGGGTATACGGAAACGTGCACCGCGCGCTCGGCGCGCGGCCGCGACCCCGGGGCGTGCTGTGCCTCTAAACCATTCCAAGAAAAGCAGCTTAACGGTCCGAGATGAGCCTGCCCGCGCGCGTGGCAGCGGGGTTGCGGTGACTGGTTTGTCGGTAGGCCCCGAACCGGCCACAGAAACAGGGGATTGGAGAAAAAGATGAAGAAGACGCTTTCCGCTCTCGTTGCTGTCGCCATCCTGTCGCTGGGCGTTGCTTTCGCGCAGGAAGCGAAGACCCAGTCGACCCAGGCCAAGACGACGACGAACCCCATCACGGGCGCCACGACCGAAAAGGCCGCGACGACGACCGAGACCACGACTCCGGCCACGACGACGAAGAAGAAGGCGACGCACAAGAAGGTCACGAAGAAGAGCGGCGCCACGAAGAGCGAGAGGACGAAGACCGAGGCGACCACCACCGCCCCCAGCACGGCCACTCCCCCCGCCACGAAGTAAACCTCAAAAAACAGCTTCGAGCTTCAACGCCCGGGCCTCGTGCCCGGGCGTTTTTTCGTTCAAAGGGCGAAGAGAAGGCCCTAGTCGAGTCTCCATCGATTGTGGAGCCACAACCACTGTTCCGGGTGACGCCGGATCATCGTCTCCAGGATTCCGTTGAGGCGGGCGGTGAGCTTCTCGACGCCGCGTTCCGCCTCGGGAAGCGTGCGGACGTCCAGCACCGGCTCGAAGGTCAGGCGCCAGCGTGCCGGGGCGATGCGAATCGCCGCCGTCGGGATGACGAGGGCCTCCGTGCGATCCGCGAGCTTCGCGAGCGCCGAAGACGTCGCGGCCGGCTGACCGAAGAAAGGAGCCGTGACGGCATCCGGCGGGCGCGCGTGCTGATCGTTGAGGATTCCGATCGCGCCACCCCTCCGGAGGGCCCGCAGCATTTCCCGCGCCGCGTCGCGCTTGGCGATCACGAAGTTCCCCGTGGACGTGCGCAGGCGCGTGAGCGGGGCATCGAGCAGCGGATTGTCGAGCGGGCGCGCGATGACGCCCAACGAAATGCCCAGCGCCCCGGTGCCGAGCGCGGCCCACTCCCAGTTCCCGAGATGCGCGGTGAGGAACAGGACGCCACGCCGCCTCGCGAGAGCGGCACGCGCGACCTCGGCTCCTTCCGTTTCGATCCTCGAAAGAGCGTCCGCAGGGCCATGGCCCATCGCGTGGAGGAGCTCCGCCGCGACGCCGCCGAAGTGCTCGAAGACGCGGACGGTGAGGGCGTCGATCTCGGCGGATGGAAGATCGGGGAACGCGCGCGCGAGATTTGCGCGCGCGAGATTCCGGCGCCTCTCATCGAGCCTCAGATAGAGGCGGCCGAGCGCGCGGCCGAACGCTTCCGCGGCCTCGGGCGTCATCTTCGCGAGAGCGGCACCCACGGCGCCGGCGGCGAGCGCCTCGAGTCGATTCCGGAATGCGGTGCGCTTCTTCGGCATTGGACCTCAAGATGGCGGGCGCGCGAGACGCGCGAGCGCGTCCGCGACGAAGCCGGGCTCCGTGACCGCCATCTCGACGGCGACGCGGAAGAGAGGAAGCCTCAGGCGTCCCTCCAGCTTGACCGCGTCCTTCTCCGTCGTGATGACGGCGGTCGCTCCGGACTCCTCGGCCGCACGCTCGATTCGGCCGAGCGCGAAGGGCGCATACGGGTCGTGGTCGCGGAACGTCTCGACGCCGGCGGGCGCGATTCCGAGCGAGGCCAGCGTTCCGAGGAAGGCATTCGGGTGCGCGAGGGCGGCGACGGCGACCAGCGTCTCGCCCGGCAGGTCCTCGGCGCGGACCTCTTTTCCGGAATCGTCGCGAATGCCGACGACGCGGGTCGTGGCGTGGTAGACCGGCGCGCCGGGGGCCCATCGCGCCGCGAGGTCGCGTGCGGGGGCGGGATCGGCCTGCTCGCACTTCGTCACGACGACGAGGTCGGCCCGGGCCAGCGAGGCGAGCGGTTCGCGCAGGCGCCCTACCGGCAACAGCGCTCCGCCGGCGTCGGGCGCCGTCGCGTCGAGGAGCACGACATCAAGGTCGCGCGCGAGGGCGACGTGCGAGAAACCGTCGTCGAGGAGGTGAAGGTCCACGTCGGGCACGAGCGCTTCCACGCGCCGGGCGGCGGCGACGCGGTCGCTGTCGGCCACGATCGGGACGCGGGGAAGCGCGCGGGCGAGGACGGCGGCTTCGTCCCCGGAATCGCGCACCGAGGCGACGGCGCCCGCGCCGTCCGAGACGACGATCGCGCGGCGGCTCGCGCGGCCGTAGCCGCGCGTGAGGACCGAGGGGCGGATCCCGCGGCCCAGGAGCTCGCCCGCGAGCCACCGCACGAAAGGCGTCTTGCCCGTGCCGCCGGCCGCGAGATTACCGACGGAGAGTACGGGGCGTCCCGCCCGGCAAACCCGGAGGAGACCGTGGCGATACGCGGCGAGCCGCGCCGACACGGCGGTTCCGTAAAGAGCGGCGAGCGGCGCGAGGAAGGTCACGCGCCGGGCGCTCCGGAGAAGGCCAGCGCGAGCGCAGCTTCGGCGGCGGTCCGCGCGGCCCCGGCGTGGCCTGCGAAGAGGTGGCGCGTGATGGCTGTCGCACGGGCGCGCGCCGCCGGGTCCGTGAGGAGCGGCCGGAGCGCCTCGGCCGCCGAACGCGCATCGGCTGCGGCGAAGACGGCGCCCTCGGCGGCCTCGAGCGCGGAGCGGATGTTCCGCGTCGACGGCCCATGGACGACCGGCGCTCCGGCGCGGAGCGGCTCGAGGACGTTGTGCCCGCCCTTCGGCGCGAACGACCCGCCGAGAAGCGCCGCCTCGCCGAGGGCATACGTTCCGGCAAGCTCGCCGACCGAGTCGAGAAGGAAGACGTCGGCGCTCTCTCTCTCCGGCGCTTCGAGGCGCGAGCGTCGGACGACGGCCAGCCCGTCCGCCCCGGCGCGGCGCTCCGCAGCGTCGAAGGCTTCCGGCTGCCGGGGCGCGAGAACGAGAAACACTCCGGGCGCGCTCCGGGCGAGCCTGCGTCGCACCTCGAGAACGAGCGGGATCTCGCTCTCGGCGATCGAGCCCGCCACGAGGATCGGACGCCCGTCCGCGAGGCGGCGCAGGCGCTCGGCGAACGGCGGCTCGGGCACGGGAGCGCGGTCGAACTTGAGGTCGCCGCCGACGGCGATACGCGAAGAGGGGACGCCGATCTCCTCGAAGCGGGAAGCGTCTTCGGGCGTGCGCGCCAGGACGCGCGTGAGTGCGTCCCAGGAGCTGCCGAAGAGGCGCGCGATTCGCCGATACCGTCGCGCGGACCGCTCCGACAGGCGCGCGTTCACGACGAGGACCGGGATGGCGCGGCGCCGTGCCTCGCCGAGCACCGCGGGCCAGAGCTCGGTCTCGACGAGGACCAGGAGGCGCGGCTCAGTGGCGTCGAAGAACCGCCGGACGGAGAACGGCACGTCGAGCGGGAACGGCCGCCAGGCGCCGGGTCGCCGGCGCGAGAGGAGGCCCACGCCTGCGGGCGTCGTGGACGTGAGCAGGAGCGGCAGGCCCGGGTCGAGCGAAGCAAGCAGCTCCGCGAGCGTGAGGGCGACCTCCACCTCTCCTACGGAGACGCCCTGAATCCAGACCCCGCCCGGATTCCCGGGTCCTCGAGCGGAAGGGAAAAGCCTCGAAATGACGAGGGGAAACAGGGGGGCCTCGGAGGGTAGGGCCGACATCAAATCGAGTCCTGACAAGAATTTATCGCCCCACTCCACTCGCGTCGAGCATTATACTTCGGAAGGTTAAGGGGGTCCTTGCGACTGGTAGACGATGACGAGTCCGGAAACGTAAAAGACGCCGAAGCGATGCGTCTCGTCTCGTCCGCTGCCCGTCCGGATTCTTCCGAGCCGCCGGCCGAGGGGCCCGGCTCGCGGGTGGTTTCGCTTGGGTCTCCCGGAGTCCCTGCCGAAGAGCGCGCGCTCGCGCGTCGCGCCGCGCGAGGCGATGCCGAGGCCTTTGCCGAGCTCGTCGCCCGCCGGACGCCCGGCGTCCTGTCGTTCCTCAGGCGGCTTCTGGGAGATGCCGAGGACGCGCGCGACGTCGCGCAGCTCACGTTCGTGCGGGTCTGGGAGAATCTCGAGCGGTACGACCCGGCATACGCGTTCTCGACGTGGCTCTTTCGCATCGCCGGCAATCTCGCGATCGACGCGCTGCGCGCGCGCGGTACGCGGCAGCGCACGGAGGCCGAGAGCTTTCGCCTCGTGAAGGGCGCACGCACGAGCGCGGAGCCCGACGGCCCCGCGCTCCTCGCCGAGAGCGAGGTCCGACGCGTGTTCGAGAGCTGCGCGAGCGTGCTGTCCGCCAAGCAGCGCCTCGTGTTCGTCCTGAGGGAGTTCGAGGACAAGGACAGCCACGAGATCGCCCGGATCCTCGGGTGCCGTGAATCCACCGTGCGCAATCACCTCTTCCAGGCCCGCCGCCTCTTGCGCGTCGAGATCCGGAAGAGGTTTCCCGAGTTCGTGGCGGGGCGATGAGAACGAACGCGCTCTGCCCGGAGCTCACCAGCACCCGCGAGGCTGTGCGGCAGCGCCTTTCAGAAGAAATATCTCCTTCTTCCGAGCGTGCGCTCAAGGCCCACCTCGGCTCCTGTGGGGTCTGCGCGGCCGAGGCGCGCGCCCTCGACCCGACGCTTCTCTTCGTGCCGCTCGGCGCGTCCGCCGCGGCCGCTCCGGCGGCGGAGGACGTGCGCCGCGTCACGGACGACGTGCTCGCCGAAGTGTGGCGGCGTTCCCGCGTCGTCGCTCCCCCGGCGACGCGCCCCTTCTTCTCGCGCCGCTTTCTTCAGGCGGCCGCGCTCGTGGTTCTCGCCGCGGGGCTCTTCGGCATCGGGGGAATTCGTCTCGCCCGCCAGGAGCAGGCGCCGGCGGCCCTCGCGCCCACGCCGGATGAGAGACAAGACAGACAAGACAGACAAGACAGACAAGACAGACAAGACAGGCCGGACACGCGCGAAGCCCTCGACGTGCGCCCGCCTGTCCGGCCCCTGATCCAGGATCTGAAGAACCTCGGCGCGCGGGTCTACCAGTTCGCCGCCGTCTCCCCGAAGGAGCCGAACGTCGTCTTCATCGCGGATCTGCACGCGGATCTCTGAGCCATGTGGTTTCGCTCCGCCCGGCTTCGGATCGCCGTCCGAGCCCTCGTCCTGGCGTTCTGTACGCTGCTCGCCGCTGGCGGAACGTCCGCGCTGTCTGCCCCGCAGGCGCAGACGGTCGTCAAGCTCTTCGAGCTGAAGCACCGAAAGGTTGAGGACGCCCTGGCGGTCCTGCACCCGCTCCTTTCGGATTCGGGCGCCGTCTCCGTCGTCCTCGATACGAACCAGAACTCCCTCACCGTCCGGGGGACGCCGGCGCGCGTCGAGCAGATCACCCGGGCCGTCGCGGCGTTCGACGTCCCGCTCCGCGCCATCGACATCGCCGTCACGCTTCTGAAGTCCGTGGGAAAGAAGGCGCGGGCCGCCGAGAAGACGAACGTCTCGAAGGAAATCCGCGGAATCGGCGAGAAGCTCAAGAAGCTCTTCAACGTGACCGATTTCACCCGGCTCGACTCCGTCGTCGTCCAGGGCGTCGAAGGCCAGCGCGTGGCGTACACCATGGGCGGCGGCTACCGCCTCGAGTTCCTCCTCGAGCCGTCGCGCGACAGCACCCAGGTCCAGCTCCGGGATCTCTCCCTCGAGCGCGTGCGGCGCGAGGCGGGCAAGGAGGTCCGCGGCGAGATCCTCCACACGTCCATCAACGTCAATCTCGGGCAGCCCTACATCCTTGGCGTCGGCCGCGACGAGTCCGCCGCGGACAAGCTCTTCGTCGTCATCTTCGCGAACTTTCGCCAGCCGGGGCCAGGAATCTTCCCGAACTGATGCCGACCTACGTCTGCCGCGTCGGGATGGGTGACGGTGCGATCGTCACGCGCGCGATCGAAGCGCCCGACGAGAGCGCGCTGAAGGCCGAGGTCGCGCGTCTCGGCGCGAGGCTCTTCTCCGTGAAGCTCGCCGGCGGCGAGTTCGCCCCTGGCGCGGCCGGCGGCGCGCGCTCGGTGGCCAGCGTCCTTTCGGGGCTCGTGCCGCGCCGCGGCCGCCCGGTGAAGACGGGGGAGTTCCTCGTCTTCAACCAGGAGCTCGCCGCACTCCTGAAGGCCGGCCTCCCCATCGTGAACGGCTTCGACATCCTCCTCGAGCGCCAGGAGAATCCGCGCTTCAAGGCGATCCTGAAGGACGTCCGCGGCCAGCTCGTCTCGGGCGTCGCCCTCTCGGACGCCTTCCTCTCTCACGGCGACGTCTTCCCGCGGCTCTACGCGACCTCTCTCAAGGCCGGTGAGCGCTCGGGCGAGGTCGAAAAGGTGCTGCGCCGCTATCTCGCCTACCAGAAGATCCTCGGCGGGATCCGGCGCAAGGTGACGGGGGCCCTCGTCTATCCGGCGGTCCTCATCGCCCTGTCCGTCGGGCTCGTCGGCATCCTGATGACGTACGTCATCCCGAAGTTCCGGGAGTTCTTCGCGGGCTTCGAGGCGGGCCGGCTGCCCCTCATCACGCGGATGGTGATCGGGACGGCCGACTTCCTGCACGCGCACGTTCTCGTCATGGCGGCGGCGCTCGCCGTGGGGGGCGTCATTCTCTCCCGCTGGAAGTCGAGCGACGCGGGGGGCATCGCCTGGGACGGCTTCCTCCTGCGCCTTCCGCTCATCGGGACGATCCTCCAGCAGTTCGCGCTCTCGCAGTTCTCCCGCTCGCTCGCGACGCTCGTCGGAGCCGGAACGCCGCTCGTGCCCGCGCTCGACATCGCGTCGGGGGCCGTCGCGAACCGGCGCGTCTCGGGCGCCGTCGCCGCCGTGGTTCCTCGCGTGCGCGAGGGCGCCGAGCTGTGGCGAAGCCTCGAGGAGACCGGCATCGTCACGTCGCTCGCGGTCGAGATGATCAAGGTCGGCGAGGCGACGGGTGCGCTCGAGGAGATGCTCACGAACGTGTCGGATTTCTACGACGAGGCGATCGAAGAGAGGCTCCAGCGCATCGTGACCCTCATCGAGCCGATCATCCTCGTCGTCATGGGAGGCGTCATCGCGATGATCCTCCTGTCGATCTACCTTCCCATGTTCACGATCCTCTCCAACATCAAGGCCTGACGGGCCGTAAAAGCGGATACGCATGAGCACGACCCGAGCCTCCTCCCCCGAAGCCGCGATCCCGCGGTTCCTCGATGCCGCCTCCGAGGAGACGCGCGCCCGCCAGCTCGCCGACCGCCTCGAGCTGCCGTACGTCGATCTCTGGACGTTCCGGATCGACGCCGAGCTCTTCCGGTCGATCCCGCTCGAGTGGATGCTCCGCTTCGAGTTCGTGCCCGAGAAGGCGGAGAACGGGTCCCTCGCGGTGGTCATGGCGGATCCGGCCGACGTCGTGAAGCGCGACGAGCTCGAGGGGCTCCTCAAGAAGCGCCTGAGAGTCAGGGTCGGGTCGAGGGCCGCCCTCCAGGACATTCTCCAGAAGTCCGAATCCACGCAGCGCGTGCTCGAAGAGGCGACCGAAGAGTTCAGGATGCAAGTCGTCCGGGAGGACGAGGAGGGCCAGGAGGTCCTCTCGATCGACCGCATCACGGCCGATGCGAGCCCGATCATCAAGCTCGTCGACTCCGTGCTTTTCAACGCGATCCAGCGCCGCGCTTCGGACATCCACATCGAGACGCAGGAGCACGTCGTCGTCGTCAAGTACCGCATCGACGGAGTGCTCTACCCGGCGATGGAGCCCATCGACAAGAAACACCACCAGACGATCATCAGCCGCATCAAGGTCATGTCGGAGCTCGACATCGCCGAGAAGCGCATCCCGCAGGACGGCCGCTTCAAGGTACGCGTGAAGGGCCGCACGATCGACTTCCGTGTCTCGATCATGCCGACGGTCCACGGCGAGGACGCGGTCATCCGCATCCTCGACAAGGAATCCGCGAACGCCGAGTTCAAGAACCTGCGCCTCGATGTCCTCGGCATGGATCCCGAGACGATGCGACGGCTGAGAAAGTTCATCCGCGAGCCGTATGGCATGGTGCTCGTCACCGGGCCGACGGGCTCGGGCAAGACGACGACGCTCTACGCATGTCTCTCGGAGATCCAGTCCGTCGAGGACAAGATCATCACGATCGAGGACCCGGTCGAGTACCAGCTCCGCGGCGTGACGCAGATCCCGGTGAACGAGAAGAAAGGCCTCACGTTCGCGCGCGGGCTGCGCTCCATCCTCCGGCACGACCCCGACAAGGTCATGGTCGGCGAGATCCGTGACGAGGAGACGGCGCAGATCGCCGTGCAGGCCGCGCTCACGGGGCACCTCGTCTTCACGACCGTCCACGCGAACAACGTCGTGGACGTTCTCGGCCGCTTCCTCAACATGAAGGTCGAGCTTTACAACTTCGTCTCGGCCCTCAACTGCATCCTCGCGCAGCGGCTCGTGCGAAAGATCTGCCCGCACTGCCGGGCCGTGTCGACGCCGACCGCGCAGCTTCTCGAGGAGTCCGCGATCGCGCCCGAGCGGATGGCCTCTGTGACCCTCTACGAAGGCCGGGGCTGCATCGATTGCAACGGCACGGGCTTCTATGGCCGGATGGCGATCACCGAGCTCCTCGACCTCTCGGACCGCATTCGGAGCCTCATTCTCGACAAGCGCCCCGCCGCGGAGATCAAGAAAGCGGCACAGGCTGAGGGGATGAGCTTCCTGCGCGAGTCGGCGATCAAGAAAGTCCTGGCGGGCCAGACGACGCTCCGGGAGATCAACAAGGTGACCTTCGTTGAGTGACGGCCTCAGGAACCCGTTCTCGTCCGCGTTCTGGCGGTCGCCGCGTCCCCCGCACGCGTTCGTCCTGACGCGCGATCGGCTCGTGTACGTCGGCCCCGCCGATGGAGCGCGGCGTTCGGCGCTCTCCGCCGTGCCCGCGTTCCGCGTCCTGTCCCGCCCGCTGCTTCCCGACACCTTCACGCCGGGGCCGGACGGATCGCCCCTCGCGGGGCCCGCGCTTTCCGGCGCGCTCCAACGCCTCCTGGCCGAGGCCGGCGCGAAGATTCCGGCCGCGTCGCTCGTGGTGCCCGATGGCTGGGTGAAGCTCCTTGTCATCGACGCCGTGCAGCCCGAGAGCCACGCGCGCGAGATCGACGACATGCTCCGCTGGAAGTTCGGCCGCGCGTTCGGCGAGCCGGCGCCCGAGCTCCGTCTCTCGTGGCAGCCGGCGGGAGAGGAAGGGACGCGCATCCTCGCGCTCGCGGCGGCGGAACAGGCGGCATCCTCGTGGGAAGCGCCGTTCGAGAAGGCGGGCATCCGCATAGGCGCGCTCGAGACCGCCGCGTTCGCGGTTTCCTCGCTCGGCGCCCGGGCCAGTGGCGACGGGTTTCTCGTCTGGACGGACGACGACACGGCCACGACGCTCGTCTACGCGGGGTCTCAGCTCCGCTTCGCGCGGACGAGGCCGTACGCGGAGGCGAGCGAAGCGGTCCAGGACGTACGCCTCGCGGTCACGTTCGGAACGCCGGATCGGCCGGCCGAGGCGCCGCCCGCGGACGTCGCCGGAAGCTGCGCGGCGGGCCCGCTGAAGTCCGGGGTCCTCGAGGCGCTGCGCGGGTTCCGCGCGGCCGCGGGAGCTTCGGAGCCGGAGCTCCTCACGCTGTCTCGCCTCGCTCCGGGAGCGACGGTGACGCCGGCCGCGGCGGCGCAGGATCCCGCCACTCTCGCCGCCCTCGGTGCTCTCGCGGGGGGTGACTGATGCCGGGGCGCTTCAACCTCGCGCGCCGGCCCTTCGTCGACACGCGTCCGGCGAACCTGACGGCGGGCTTTCTCGCGGTGCTCGTGGCCGCCCTGTCGTTCGTCGCCGCGCGCACCGTGATCCGCTATTTCGCCGACTCGAGCCGGACGCGCGCGTCGATCGCGAGCCTCGGGGCCGAGATTTCGAGCCTCGAGGAAGCCAGGCAGAAAGCCGCGGCGTCTCTGGCGCGGGTCGACGTCGCCTCGCTCGCCGCCGACGTCGAGGACGCGAACGAGATCGCGCTGAGGCGCGCCTTCTCGTGGACGCGGTTCCTCTCGCGTCTCGAAAAGACCCTGCCGTCCGACCTGCGCATCGCGTCGATCGGGCTCCAGAAGGTGACGGGATCTTCGGGATCGCCCGCTTTGGAGCGCCGCGCTCCGTCGGAGACGGTTCTCGTGACGCTGACGCTCATCTCGCGCGACCCGAACGGCCTGCCGAAGACGATTCGCGCGTTCGACGCTTCGCGGTGGTTCGACAAGCCGACGCCCGCGAGCGAAGACCGCGGGGAGAAGGGCCTGCCGGAAGGCCGCCGGCTCGTCCTCACGGTCGCGTACCACGACGCCGAGGGCCGGACGGAAGGGCACCCGTGAGCGCGCCGCCGCCGACGGCCGTCCGGAAAGCAGGCGAGCGGATCCGCCGGCTCCTTCTCCTCGCGCGCGCAGGCGGAATCCGCCGGTCGCCGTGGCGCGCGCGGTTGCCGCTTTTCGCCGTGCTCGCCGTCCTTCTCGTCGCAGCCACGGCCGTCCTGATCGGCTATCACGCGTTCTACGACGAGCGGTTCAAGGCTCTCGAGAGAACACGCGCCGAGCTCGCCGCCAAGCGCGACGAGGCCGCCGAGGCCACGCGCCGGGTCGTGAAGACCGAGGAACGCCTGCGCGCGTTGCAGCGGGACCTCGAGGATTTCAACCGCGACGTCCTCGGGGGGCGCAAGGAGCGCCTTGCTGCCGTCATCGAAGACGTCTATCAACTCACCGAAAAGGCCGGCACCGTGCCGGGCCAGATCTCGTACTCCTTCGACGAGGTCGGCGCCGCCACGCGCCTCGCCCTCTTGTTCAATGTGCAAGGCCGCTACGCCGACATCAAGAAGCTCCTCTTTTCGTTCGAGAGCAACCCGCGCTTCCTCCTCCTCGAGAACGTCGCCCTCGCGACCGACGACATCCAGCCCGACGTGCTGCGCCTGAACCTGACGGTCGCGCACTATTTCCGACCCGACGATTCCGCCGCGCCGCGCCGCGTCACGCGCGCCGCTCGAGGCGCTGACCGGACAGGAGCGGCGCAGGCCGGCGGACTCGCGGCGACGCCCGCGGCCGCGCACGGAGTTCCGGAATGAGCGCGCCCGGGAAAGCCCCGAAGTCGAACCTCAAGCTACTTCTCTTCGCGCTCGCGGCCGCCCTGGGTTTCGCGGCGCTGTCCTATCTGCCGAAGGGATCCGAAGCGCCCGAGGGCCCCGCGGCTACGCCGGCGTCTGGCCGCCCGCGGGCGGCACGAAGCGTCTCCGACCCCGAGTCCGTGCCCGACCTGACGCGCGTCGCGGCACGCGGCTACGCCGAGGAGCACGTCGGACGGAACGTCTTCCGGTTCTTCGAGTCGCCCACGCCGACGCCCCGACCGACGCCGATTCCGACGCCCACGCCGGTCCTGCCCGGGAGCCCGCTGTTCGTCGGGGCAATGCCGATCCAGCCGACTCCGACTCCCACGCCCATCATTCCGCCGAACATCCCGTACAAGGTCCTCGGCGTCTTCGGATCCCGCGACGCGCTCATCGTGTCGCTCGAAGAGGGCGGCCGGATCATCAATGCCCGAGAGGGGGACGTTGTCGACGGCCGCTTCAAGATCCACAAAATCAACCGCGAGTCGGTCGACTTCAGCTTCTCCGGTCTTCCACCCGAGATCACCCGACGCATTCCCATCCCGCTCCCGTGATGCGGGAGATTGAAGGACTTCGCATGACGACGACACGAAACGGCCGAGCCTCCCGCCGATTCCCGCGCCTCCCGGGCGTGGCGGTCGGTCTCGTTCTCGCGCTCCTCGCATCCAGCTGCGCGACGTCGCGTGCCACCCGCGAGGGCGAGCGCGAGGAGCAGCGGAAGCACTGGGATCTCGCGGTTCTCGCCTACGAGAGGGCCCTCGCCCTCGATCCGAAGGACTCAGCCGCGCGCATTTCCCTCCAGCGCGCGCGCTTTCAGGCGGCCCAGGCCCACTACGAGCGCGGGCGCCTCCACCGGTCCGCGGGCCAGCTCGACCTCGCCGTCGCCGAGCTCGAGGTGTCCATCGCCCTCGACTCCACGAATGACTCGGCGCTTCAGGAATTGCGGAAGGCCAGGGCCGACATCGAGAGCCGCAATCGCGAGAACGCCGGCGGGACCCCTGTCGAGCAGGCGAAGATGAAAACGCGTGGCGCGCGTGCGGCGCCCCCGATGCTGAACCCGTCTTCGACGAAACCGATCGACGTGGCCTTCGCGCCCGACACGAACATCAAGAGGATCTACGCGGCCATGGGGGCTGCGGCGGGCATCAACATCATCTACGACCCCCAGCTCAAGGACGACAAATTCACGCTCGACCTGCGCGGCATGACGTTTCAGAAGGCCCTCGAGATCGCGATGCGCCAGGCCGGCCACTTCTACAAGGTCATCGACGAGAAAACGATCCTGATCGCGCAGGACACCCCGCAGAACCGAAAAGAGTACGAGGACCAGGTCATCCGCACGTTTTTCCTCTCGAACGGCGACGTGAAAGACGTTTCGGCCATGGTGCGGTCGATCCTGGACCTGCGCCGCCTCGGCACGATCCCGGCGCTGAACGCGATCATCATCCGCGACACGGCCGACAAGGTGGCCGTGGCCGAGCGGCTCATCGAGGTGAACGACAAGGCGAAGTCCGAGGTCGTCGTGGACGTCGAGCTGCTCCAAGTGAACACGGACAAGCTCCTGGATCTCGGCACCGCCCTGTCGCAGCGATCCGTGACGGCGAGCGTCGTTCCGGGCGCCGGGGGCATTGGCACGGCTGTCGCCTCGGTGCTGCCGTGGCACCAGATCACGAACCTCGGCACCAATGACTTCATGTTCACGATCCCGACCGTCACGTTCAACTTCATCAAGGACAACACAGACGCCGAGCTCCTCGCGAAACCGCAGCTGCGCATCGCGGAGGGCGAGAAGGCGCAACTCGTCATCGGCGACCGCGTGCCGATCCCCGTCACGACCATCAATACCCAGCAGGCCGTCGGCTCGACCGGCGTCATTCCGATCACGTCGTTCCAGTATCAGGACGTTGGCATCAAGATCGACATGGAGCCGCGCGTGCATCACAACAAAGAGGTGTCGCTCAAGCTCACGATCGAGGTGTCGCAGATCAACGGCTATATCACCTCGGGCGACGGCTCGAAACAGCCGATCATTGGCACGCGCACGATCACGTCGTCGATCCGCCTGAAGGACGGCGAGACGAATTTCCTCGCGGGCCTCATCCGCAAGGACACCACCAAGACCAAGTCCACGATCCCCTTTCTGGGCGACCTTCCGCTCATCGGCGCCCTCTTCACGCACAACATCACGGACGACAAGCGGACGGACCTCTACCTCACGCTCACGCCGCACATCATCCGGTCCCCCCAGATCACGGAGGAGGACCTCATCCCGATCTGGGTAGGCACCGAGAACAACGTCTCGTTCTCGGGCCTCAACACCCGCCTCGAGTCGCCGAACGCGACGGGCTCGCCCTTCGACGCGCCGCCCGCCGGGGGCGCCCGTCCGCCCGTGCGCCCGGTCCCGCCAGCCTCCTTGGCTCCGAATCCCAACATGCCCATCATCCAGGGCTCGGGGCCGAACGATCCCTTCCGCCGTACGCCCACGCCGGCCCCCTCGACGCCGAGGACCTCGAACGAGACGGCCGCGCCGACGCCGCAAGCTCTCGCCACCATTTCGGGCGCGGTGCCCGCGCCGATGCCGCAACCTCTCGTCGCGACTTCGAGCGCGGCAGCCGGCCCGGGCATCACGGCCTCGGCGGCGGGCCCCGTGCTCCACCTCGCGGCGACGTCCGCCGAGGTCACTCCCGGCGAGGTGTCCGTCGTGAACGTCACGGGCGACTCCGGCCTCGCGGCCCTCGGTGCGCTCGAGTTCACGGTCGAGTGGGACCCCGCCGTGGCCGAGGTGACCGGCGTCGCACCCGGCCCCTGGCGGAACGCCGAAGGCGCCGAGGCGATCCGCTTCGACGCGGACCGCGTCGCCGGAAGGGCGCACCTGCATTTCGTGCGCGTCACCGGTTCGACGGGTCTTCCCGCCGGCGTCCTCGCGAAACTGGCCATGCGCGGGCTCGCCCCCGGGACCACGCTCGTGCGCGTCACCGCCGGCTCGGCCTCGACACCGGGCGGAGCCACTCCGGCGCCGCGCGTCGAGGCGGCCTTCCTCACTGTGAAATCCGTCTCATGATCGTGTCCGGGAGGCGCACGCGCGGCTTCTCTCTCGTCGAGCTCGTCATCGTATGCGCCTGCATCCTCATCCTCACGGCGATGATCGTCCCCGTGACGCGCTTCGGCGTCGTCCGGCAGAAGGAGATGGAGCTGCGCGAGGAGCTGCGCTCGATGCGCAGCGCGATCGACGACTACAAACGTCTCTCGGACCAGGGCCTCATCCCGGTGGACCTCGACACGGAGGGCTATCCGAAAACGCTCGAGAAGCTCGTGGAAGGCGTCGATCTCGTGGGGCAGATCAAGAAGAAGAAGAGGTTCCTCAGGAAAATCCCGATCGACCCGATGACGGGCAAGGCGGAATGGGGACTGAGGAGCTATCAGGACGATCCGGACGCGCGTTCGTGGGGCCGGCAGAACGTCTACGACGTGTATTCTCTGTCGCCGCTCACGGGCCTCGACAAGACGAAGCATAAGGACTGGTGATGCAGAGAGGATTCAGAACCCGCGGCTTGTCTTTTGGCTTCACTCGTGGCTTCACTCGTGGCTTCACTCGTGGCTTCACTCGTGGCTCCACTCGTGGCTTCACTCTCGTCGAGCTTCTCGTGGTCATGGCGATTCTGGGCATTCTCGTCGCCATCGCGGTCCCTCAGCTCCAGAAGGCGCCGATCCGCGCGAAGGAGGCCACACTGCGCGAGGACCTTTTCACGTTTCGAACGTGCCTCGACCAGTACTACGCGGACAAGGGCCACTATCCGGATACGCTCCAGACCCTCGTCACGGACAAGTACTTCCGCAAGATCCCGATCGACCCGTTCACGAAATCGGCCGACACGTGGCAGGTCATCATGGAGGAGCCGGACTCGTCCGAGACCGCTTCGGCGGAACCGCCCGGCATCATCGACCTGAAGAGCGGCTCGAAACAGGTGTCCCTCGACGGGTCGCCGTACAACACGTGGTGAAGGGAAACCGCGGCTACACGCTCGTCGCGCTCATCGTCGGGCTGACGGTGATGGCGATCCTCATCGCCGCGGTTCTCCCGTTGGCCTCGGCCGAGTCGCAGCGCGACAAGGAAGCCGAGCTCATCTTCCGGGGCCTTCAGTATGCCGAGGGCATTCGCAACTTTCGCCGTCGCTACGGGCGCTATCCGAACACGCTCAAGGAGATGTTCGAGATGCGCCCGCGCACGCTGCGCAAGCTGTGGAAGGACCCGATGACGAACTCCGACAAGTGGGGTCTCATCACGCTGACGACGGGCGCCCCGCTCCCCGGGACCGCGACGCCGCGTCCGCCGGGCGGCGGTGCGGTGCCGACGCCGGCGCCGACCCCCGCCCCCACGCCGGGCTTCGGTGCGCCGCCCCAGACGGCCGCGGGCCCGATCATGGGCGTCTACTCGACGTCGAAGAAGAAGGGATACCGCCTGTTCTCGGGCCGCGAGAACTACAATGAGTGGCGCTTCACGGAGCAGACGCTTCTCAGCCAGGCGCCTCCGGCGCCGCCTCTCCCGCCCGGACCCGGCATCGGGCGCTGAGCCCGTTGTCTTATCACCTGTCCAAAGAAACCCGCGCCGCGTCGCGCACGGCCGGCTCGAGGACGCGCGCCGCGAGCGCGTGCCCGGCCGCGCTCCAGTGGATGCCGGTCGGAAGGAAGAGCCGCTCGCCCGCGCGCGCCGCGTCGCGGAACGCGGGAAGGAGGTCCACGACCGGGAGATCGTGGCGTCGGCAGGCCCCCTTCACGCGGAAAAAGCCGTCTTCGTCGAGCGCGTCCGGCCCGAGCCCGTAGATCTTCAGGATCTTCTGCTTCGCGACGTCGTCCACGAGGAAGCGCGGGGGAACGGTGAAAACGATCGGCGCGGCGCCGAGAGCGCGTGCCTCGCTCTCGAGCGCGCCGAGAAGCGCCCACGTGAGGGCGAATTCCGGCTCGCGCGCGGAGGGCGTATCGCGCAGCGAGAGATCGACCATCACGGGCCGCGTCTCCGGTTCGACCTTGCCGATGGTCTTCCTGAATGAGCGGCGAACGAGCGACCAGAGATGGGAGCGCGCCCCGAGGGCCACGTCGAGGCGCGCGGCGGCTGAACGGTCGGGCGCCTCCCCCGGAGGCACGAGCGACAGAGAGTCCCCCGCGAGGACGAAACGGGGCTTCTGCATGCTGTACATCTCGGCGCTCGCGTTCTCCATCACGTCGTTCCAGAAGAATCCGGCGAGGACGATGTCGGGCGAAAGGCGAGGGCCCCATCGGCGGAGCGCCAGGAGAGCCTGATCCGTCCCGTAACCGGGTACGCCGAGATTGATCACCTCGAATGACGGGCCGAGGAGGGCCGTGAGGCGCCTCGTGACCGGCTCGTCCTGCTTCACCCCGCTGCCGAAGACGAACGAATCGCCGAGCACGGCGACACGCGTCACGCCCGCGGCCTTCTCCCCGTGGTCGGCGTCTCGAAACCCGAGCGCGTTCGTCGCGAGGTCCACCTGCCACGGCTCGTCGCTCGCGACGCCGGAGACGTTCTCTCGAAGTGTCCAGCCGAGCTCCGGGTCGGTTCTCACGAGCGGTCCGCCCGCGGCCGGCGAGCCGTAGCGCTCGGCGAGGGGCTGCGGAAAGAAGAGCCTGAGGCTGGCCTCGGCGAGAGCGAGACCCAGCGCGAGCGCGGCCAGCGCGACCCCGGCGTTTTTCCCGAATTCTCTCGAGGAGATTCTTCGCTCCTTTTTGTCCGGAGGCATTGTCGCCCCGCCGCGCTCGAATCCCTCGTCCTCGAACTAGAATCAGCCGTGCTCGTGAGGAAGCTCCCGGACGGGACGGCGGTGTGGCTGGACCCGATGCGCGACGTGAGAAGCCTCGCGCTCTCGGTCACGATGGCGGGCGGCTCGGCCTCCGAGGAGCCTCTCGAGCGCGGCGCGACGCACTTCCTCGAGCACCTCCTCTTCAAGAGGACCCCCCGACGCTCGGGCGCCGCCGTCGCGCGGATCACCGACCGGCTCGGTGGCGACTGCGATGCGTACACGACGAAGGAGTGCGTTTCGTTCCACGCGCGCGTGCCCGCGGAACGGGCGAAAGAGGCCGTGGATCTCCTTGTCGACCTCACCTCCGGACCCGCGTTCACGGCCGCGGACGTGGAGGTGGAGCGCGGCATCATCCTCGAGGAGATGGCCGAGGCCGAGGACGTGCCCGACGACCTCCTGCACGAGAGCTTCCTCCGGCGCCTCTGGCCCGCGCACGCGCTCGGCGCGCCGATCCTCGGCACGGCCGCCACCGTGAAAGGCCTCACGCACACGCGCCTGGTCCGGCGGTTCCGCGCGATCGCTCGACCCGAGCGAACGCTCGTCGCGGCCGCCGGCGCGTTCGACCCCGACCGCCTCGTCGCGCTCTTCTCCCGTGGACGCGCGCGGCGAGAGGCGGCTCCGGCTCCCTTCGCGCCCGCGGCCCGGAAGCCTCGTGCCACCCGCTGCGCCTTTCACCTCGCGCGGCCGGACCTCCAGCAGACGCACCTTCTCGTGGGAGGGCCGACGATCCCGTTCGGCCATCCTCTCGTCCCGGCCGCGTGGATCGCGACCGAGGTTCTCGGCGGGGGCGTTTCGTCCCGCCTGTGGCGCGACGTGCGCGAGCGGCGTGGCCTCGCGTACGCCGTCGGGACCGGCCTCACGCTGCACCGCGAGGCTGGTGTTGCTTTCGTCTCGGCCGCGACACAGCCGAAGAATCTCGCGCGCCTCGTCGCGACCATGGCCCGCGCCCTCCGGCGCTTTCGCGAGGAGGGCGTCACGCGGTCGGAGCTCCTGCGTGCGAAGAACCTGTTTCACGCGGGGGCCGCGCTCTCGCTCGAGTCCACGGCCGCGCGGCGCGAGAGCGCCGTCAACGCCTGGCTGTACCGGGGCCGTCCTTACCCGACCGAGGAATTCCTCGCCGACGTGGACCGCGTGACGGCCGAGGACGTACACGCTGCCATCCGGCGTCTCTATGGCGACGGGAGGGACGCGGCGCGCCTCGGCCTCGGCATCGCGGGGCCGCTCCCCGCCGGGGCACGGCCCGAGGCCTTCGCGCGCAGCCTCGCGGACGACGTCGCGGAGGTGCTCGCGGCATGACGGGTGGCATGAGAGTCCCCGTTCGCTACCGGATGGCCGAGGCCTTCACGGACCTCGCCCCTCCGGTCTACGCCTCCGACGGTGCCGCCGGCGCCGACCTGCGCGCGGCCCTCGCTGAGCCGCTCGTCGTCACTCCGGGAGCCCGTGTGCTGGTGCCGACGGGCCTCGTCCTCGAGATCCCTCCGGGCTTCGAGGGGCAGGTGCGCGCCCGTTCGGGCCTCGCGCTCAAGAAGGGGCTCGCGCTCGCGAATGGCGTCGGGACGATCGACGCGGACTACCGCGGAGAAGTGGGCGTCCTCGTCGTGAACCTCGGGACGGAGCCCGTGACGCTCGCGCGCGGCGACCGGATCGCGCAGCTCGTGATCGCGCCCGTCGCGCGCGCGGTCTTCGAGGAGGCGGCGGGTCTCGTCGACACGGCGCGCGGGGCCGGCGGCTTCGGCAGCACGGGGCCGCGGTGAGCCGCCTCGAGGTCAGCTTCCTCGGCTCGGGCTCGTCGGGGAACTGCGCGGTCGTGCGCGTGAACGTGACGAGTGTCCTCGTGGACGCGGGTCTCTCGACGAAGGAGACCGAGCGGCGCCTCGCCTTGCGCGGAATGTCCCTGGACGCAATTTCCGCGATCTTCCTCACGCACGAGCACGCGGACCACGTCCACGCCGCTCTCGACCTGAATCGCCGGCGCGGCATCCCCGTCTTCGCGTCGCGCGGCACGGCCGTGGCCGGCGGATTCCCGGGGCCGCTCTTCGCCGACGTGCGGCCCGTCGCGGGCGGGACGGAACTGATCCTGGGCGACCTCCACGTGCGCGTCACGTCCACGCCGCACGACGGCGCCGAATCGGTGTGTTTCGTTTTCGCGGACGCGGGTGGGCGCCGCGTGGGTATCGTGACCGATCTCGGGCATCTTTCGCCCCCCGTCCTCGAAGCGCTTCGAGACTGCGACGTGCTCGGGCTCGAGGCGAATCACGACGAGGATCTCCTGCGGTCCGGGCCGTATCCTCCGTACCTCAAGAAGCGCATCCTCTCCGCCGTGGGGCACCTGTCGAACGAGAGCGCGGCGGAGGGGCTTAGGCGCCTCGTCGGGCCCCGGACGGCCGCGGTGGTCGCGCTCCACGTGTCGCGGCACAACAACACGAGCGCGCTCGTCGAGCGCGTCTTTCGCGAGGCGCTCGACGAGACGGGGACGCACGCGTCGCTCGCGGTCGCCCGGCACGATGCGCCCACGGACTGGATCTAGGACCTAAGAGAGGAGTCGCCGATGACGGTTCTCGTGAAGGTCATGCTCAAGCCGGGAGTTCTCGATCCCCAGGGAAAGGCGATCGCCGACGCTCTCCATCGCCTCGGCTATGGATCGGTCGCGGACGTGCGGGCCGGGAAGCTCTTCCGCATCGAAGTCGACACGGACGATGCGAAGCAGGCGAAGGAGGTCAGCTCGCAGATGGCGGAGAAGCTCCTCGCGAATCCGGTCATCGAGGATTACGAGCTTCTGCTCGAGACCGAAGGAGCGCCGGCCGGGGTCGCCCCTTGAGCGGTGCGCGCGCGCCCCGCGTCGCCGTCGTCGTCTTTCCGGGCAGCAATTGCGACGAGGACGCTGCGCTCGCCGCGCGGAACGTGCTCGCCGCCGACGTGAAGATGGTGCGGCACGACGAGCGCGCGCTCGGCGATCCCGACCTCGTGATCCTGCCGGGCGGCTTCGCCTACGGCGATTACCTGAGGAGCGGCGCGATGGCGCGCTTCTCGCCGGTGATGGAGTCCGTGACCGCCTTCGCGGGGCAGGGCGGGGCGGTGCTCGGCATCTGCAACGGCTTCCAGATCCTCTGCGAGGCCGGGCTCCTACCGGGAGCGATGCTGCGGAACGCGGGACTGCGCTTCGTCTGCCGCGACGTCTTCCTGCGCGTCGAGTCCAAGCGCACGCCGTTCACGCTCGCGATCAACAAGGGCGACGTTCTGAGGATGCCCATCGCGCACGGCGACGGGAACTGGACCGCCGAGCGCCGGGTATACGAGGAGCTGATCTCGAAGGACCAGGTCGTGTTCCGCTATGTCAAGCCCGACGGCTCGCGCGGTGAAGGCGGAAACCCGAACGGCTCGCTGGACGACGTGGCGGGCATCTGCAACGTGAAAGGCAACATCGTCGGCCTCATGCCGCACCCCGAGCGTGCGTGCGAGGAGCTTCTCGGCGGCACGGACGGCGCGCGCCTGTTCAAGTCCTTCGCGACGACCCGCATGGCGATGCAGGGGGCGTAGGGATCTGGGAATTCGGGAATTCCACCTGTTTGGTAGAATTCCACCATGGCGCTGAACATCAAGGATCCCGTGGCCGAGAAGCTCGTCGCCGAGGTGGCGGCGCTGACCGGCGAGAGCAAGACGGAGGCGGTACGCGTGGCGCTTCGGGAGCGGCGCGAGCGGCTCGCGCTCGGAGCGCCGCGACGCGACCGCAAGGCGGCGATTGACGAGTCCCTCCGCGAGTTCTGGGCCACTCTTCCGAAGGGAGTCCTCGGGAAGAAGATCACGAAGAAAGAGCGCGAACACATCCTCGGGTACGGGCCTCACGGCGTGTGATCGTCGACACCTCGGCCCTCGTCTCCATGCTGATCCGGGAGGACGGCTGGGAAAATCTGCGGTCCGCGGTGGCGGACGTCGAGGTCGTCGGAATCGGCGCCCCGTCCCTCCTCGAGGCGATACTTGTGATCTCTGGCCGCGCGGGGCGAGATCGCTCCGAGGACGTTCGGCAATTCGTGCGCGACCTCGGAATCGTCGTGATTCCTTTCGAAGAAGAGCACGCCCGCGTCGCGGCCGAGGCGTTCGCTCGGTTTGGGAAGGGCCGTCACCGCGCCGCGCTGAACTTCGGGGACTGCATGACGTACGCCGTCGCGAAACTCGCCGGCCGGCCGCTGCTCTGCACGGGCGAGGATTTCCGGAAGACGGATCTCGCGATCGCCTGAAGGCGGTCAGCGGCCCTTCGAACGCTTCGGGCGGAACGGAAATTCCGCGTGCGCTCGGGAGCCACGGTCTGCGATAGCGTTCCGCCACCCATGCGGGGAGAAGGGACGCATCGCATGAAGGAGACCGGCGAGTACGCGTGGCTTCTCGCTTTCGAGGGTGAAGAGGCGGAGGCGAACGAGGCGGCCCGGAGCGCTGCTGCGGCGATCCGGACGTCGGGCCTGCCGGGCCTCGTGGACGTCGTGCCCGCAGCCCGGACGGTCCTCGTCCTCGGCTCGCCGGAGCTGGACCCGGCGCGGTTCGCGGCCTTCGAGGCGGCTCCTCTTCATCCCGCGCCCGTCGTCTCGCTGCGCACGCACGAGATCCCGATGACGCCGGACGGCGCGGATCTCGACGAGATCGCTTCGCGCTCCGGCCTTTCGCCCGACGCCTTCCTCGAGGTGTTCGTCCAGCTCGACTTCACGGTCGGGTTCCTCGGCTTCTCGCCGGGATTCGCGTATCTCTACGGCCTGCCGAAAGCGTTCCATCTGCCACGTCGCGGCACGCCGCGCGTCGCCGTGCCCGCCGGCAGCGTCGCCCTCGCGGGGCCGTACGTGGGGATCTATCCCGCGCCGACTCCGGGCGGCTGGAATCTCCTCGGGCGGACCGCGCGCCGGCTCTTCGACCTTCGCGCCGATCCGCCTTTTCTCTTCGCGCCCGGCGACCGGGTGCGTTTCCGGCTGTGACCCAGTTGCGCGGACTCCTCGTCATGGAGCCCGGGCTCCTCACGACGGTGCAGGACCTCGGGCGATACGGATGGGCGTCGTTCGGTGTTCCGGCCGCCGGCGCGCTCGACGAGGAAGCGCTGCGCCTGGCGAACCGTCTCGTCGGAAACGCCGAGAGCGCGGCCGCCCTCGAGATCACGTTCGTGGGGCCCGTGCTGCGCGCCGCGGGCGATCTCGATATCGCGGTCGCAGGCGGGGCGTTCGGACCGGCACCCGGGAAGGTTTCTCGCGTCGCGGACGGCGAGGTCATGTCACTTGCGTCGGGACCCGGCGCGGCGCGCGCAATCGCCGCGGTCGGCGGCGGGATCGACGTTCCGCTCGTCCTCGGGAGCCGTTCCACGTGTGTCTCGGGCCGCTTCGGCGGATTTCAGGGACGGCGGCTCCAGTGCGGGGATTTTCTCGCGGTATTTCCGGCTTCAGCGGCGCCGCTCGCGGAGGCGAACGCCGACCTGAAGCAGCCGGGCGACGGCGATGTCGTCCTGCGCGCGTTCGCGGGATCGGATGAGCCCGCGTTCGACGCCGCCGCGCGCGCGGCGTTCTGGGGCACGCCCTGGAGGATCCTCCCGGAGTCGAACCGCATGGGTCTCAGGCTCTCGGGCCCTTCCCTCGGCCTCGTGGAAACCGCTTCCCGCGCGTCGGAAGGGACGACCCGGGGCACCGTCCAGGTGACGGCCGACGGGCACCCCATCGTGCTCCTCGCCGAGAGGCCGACGACGGGCGGCTATCCGAAGATCGCCGTCGTGGCGGCCGTCGACCTCGATCTCCTCGCGCGGACGCCCCCGAGCCGAAGCGTGCGCTTTGAGAGAATCGCCGTGACCGAAGCCCGAAGGTTGGTTGACGCGCGCGAAGCTCGTCTCCGTGCGTTTCCCGAAGGCCGAACATGACCGAGCCCGTTCGTGAGTTCCGCAAGCAGGGCCGCTACGCCGTCGACCTGAACTTCGACGGAGGCGAGGGCGGCGACGACGCGGCCCTGATGCGCTCGGTCTCCACGGTGAACATCGCCTGTGGAGGACACGCGGGGGACGAGGTCTCGATGCGGCGGGTCGTGCGCCTCGCGCTCGCCAAGGGGGTCGCGATCCACGCCCACCCGTCTTACGAGGATCGCGCGAATTTCGGGCGGAACCCGGTCGCGCTTGCTCCCGCCGGGATTGAGGCCCTCGTGAAGGGGCAAGTCGAGGCGCTGCGCAACATCGTCCGCGAGGAAGGGGGCGAGCTCACGGGCGTCAAGCCGCACGGGGCGCTTTATCACGCCGCCGCGGCGAGCCCGGCCGTCGCGTTCGCGGTGGCGCGCGCGGTGTGGAGCGTTTCGAGGGCCCTCGTTCTCGTCTCGTCTCCCGGATCGAAGCTCCTCGACGCCGGGCGCGCGCTGGGTCTCGCCGTCGCGGCGGAAGGGTTCGTGGATCGCGGGTACGAAGCCGACGGCTCGCTCGTCCCGCGCGGAGCTCCCGGGGCTCTCGTCGAGGATCCGGCGGCCGCGGCCCGCTGCGCTCTCTCTCTCGTCCTCGAACGCCGGACCGTCGCGCGAAACGGCCAGGCGGTTCCTCTCGCCGTCGACACCCTCTGCGTCCACGGCGACACGCCGAACGCTCCCGCGATCGCGGCCGAGGTGCGGGCCGCGCTCGTCGAGGCGGAGATCATCGTGCGCAGCCTCAAGGGCTGGCGGCCCGAGGCGTGAGAGGTGCGCGGCCGGACGTTGACGGGCCTTCCGGCCGGCCTTAGTCTTTGTCCATGAAGATCGTGACGAGGCGCCGGCCCGGAGAGGACGCCCTGAGGGATTCGGCGATTCTCCAGCGAACTCTCAACGCGCTCCGCGGGAACGCGCTCGTCCCGCGCGGGGTCTACCGTTTCGCGAGCCACGAGGAGGCCGACGCATGGATGACCCTCCAGATCGCGGCTACTCACGCGCGCCTGAGCTCCGGGACCTCGCCGCGCTCTGCCGTTCGCTGAACCGGGAGAACGTCCGCTACCTCCTGATTGGAGGTTTCGCGGTCGTGCTGCACGGCTCCGTGCGCACGACGAAGGACATCGACCTTCTCGTCGACGCTTCCCGTGACAACGTCCGCGCGCTGAAGCGGGCCATGAAGGACCTCCCGGACAACGCCATAGCGGACATCGCGGACGACGATGTCGGCCGCTACCGCGTCGTGAGGGTCGCCGACGAGGTGGTCGTCGATCTCATGGCCGAGGCCTGCGGGATCGACTACGCGAAGGCCCTTGAGCTCGGCGTCGAGACGAAACGGATCGAGGACGTCGACGTCCCGGTCGCGGGCAAGAGACTTCTCATCCTCACGAAGGACACCGTGCGCGACAGCGACAAGGCCGACGTCGCCTTCCTTCGGGTGCGGATCGAGGAAGAACGTTAGATGCGTGCGCGGCTCGCCCCCGACCGGCGAACGCTCGACCGCGCCTACAAGGCCGCGCGGAAAGAGAAATGGCGCCGCCAGCTCACCACGGAATGGGTGTCTCTGGGCGGCGAGGGCTGGCCGTCCGTGAGTCTCCGTTATCGCCTGGGGGCGACGACCCTAATCAAGCTACGCTCGGGTAGAGATGGACTTCGACTCGACGGGACGGGTTCTGGCGGTCCTCGAGCGCGGTCACATCGACATCCTGACGCGGCCCTGCTGAAAGAGCGGTTCAAGATCTCGTCATGAAGACCGTCACGGTCCATGCGGCCAAGACCCACCTCTCGCGCCTCATCGCGAGGGCCGAGGCCGGCGAAGAGGTGGTCATCGCCCGCGGAAAGATCCCGGCCGTCCGGCTGGTGCCGGTCAAGGTGGGGAAGCCGGAGCGTCGCTTCGGCGCCTATCGCGGCCGTGCTCGTGTGTCGGCCGCCTTCTTTGCCCCCCTTTCCGAGGCCGACCTGAGGGCCAGCGGCCTCTGAAGGATGCGCCTTCTCCTCGACGCTCTCCTTTCCGAGACGCCCTGCGCGACCTCCCATGTCCAGCGACGTGCAATGCCGGCAGGAGAGGAACCGGCTGAGTCGGAGGCGGAAAGGCGGAGGGAGGAGTCGGAGCGTTACATGGGGGATCAGATAGAATCGCACATGTGACGGTCGCTATAGACATCCCGGATGAACTCGTTCAGCGCCTTCGCGCGCAGTGGGGCGACGTCCCTCGAAAGGCCCTCGAGGCCGTTGCTGTGGAGGCCTACCGCGGCGGCGCTCTCACCGCGGCGGAGGTCCAGGAGCTGCTGCGTCTGTCGACACGCTGGGACACGGAAACCTTCTTGAAGCGGTCGATGGCCCATCTCGACTATACCCAGGAAGATCTGACCCGAGATCTTGAAGAGCTTCGACGCCTTCGGGCCTCGTGAAGGCCGTCTCGGACACATCTCCGCTTGGGTATCTGATTCTGATCGCGCAGCCCGAGCTTCTGCCAAAGACGTTCTCGTCTATCTCGATTCCATTTGAGCGGCACGCTCGGCATCCTTGCTGACGCGGGCCGCCGCAAGCTCGTCGATCTTCCCCAGGTGGTCGCGGACCTTCAGAAGACGAGTTTCCGCGCCCGGCCGGACTTACTCCGAAAGCTCTTGGAACAAGAACCCTGACCCGGAGCCAGGGTCCTTTCATGAGTAACTCTCACGAGCACGGCGGGCGCCAGTCCGCGGGAACGCGCTCGTCCCGCGCGGGGTCTACCGCTTCGCGAGCCACGAAGAGGCCGACGCATGGATGACCCTCCGGATCGCGGCTACTCACGCGCGCCTGAGCTCCGGGACCTCGCCGCGTCGACGCGACCCTGCGGCGCCTGCCATGCACCGGTAGAATGAAACGGTGGCACGGCATCGCGCGGTCTTGGCGGGCATTCTTCGCGGCGATTCCGACGCCACGATCGCCTTCAATGACCTTCGGAACCTGTTGCGTCGCCTGGGTTTCGATGAGCGAATGCGGGGAAGCCATCACATCTTCAGAGCGCCCGGTGTCGAGGAGAGAATCAACCTGCAGCGCGACGGGAAGCACGCGAAGGTTTATCAAGTCCGTCAGGTTCGTGCCGTGATCCTGCGCTATCGTCTGGGGGGAGACCTCTGATGCACCGTTACGAAGTCATCATCTACTGGAGCGCCGAGGACCGCGTC
>CABEAM010000214.1_pt1 | contig 66281 bp, 70 predicted proteins | sample 3132391 | NCBI WGS metagenome assembly CABEAM01 (sample SAMEA5534343, study PRJEB31848) | metagenome | biome: tundra; feature: field; material: soil | place: USA | collected 2013-05 | depth 0.45 m
GGCCCGATGCCCGGGATCCCCTGCACCTTGAAGCCCATCATGAGGAACTCGGGAATCAGCGCCACGACGACGAGGTACACGGCGCCGATGAGCGTGATGCGGGTCAGCACGTTGTCGATGTAATCCGACGTGGCCTTTCCGGGGCGGATGCCCGGAATGAAGCCGCCGTACTTGCGCATGTTCTCGGCCGTGTCGTTCGGGTTGAAGATGATCGAGATGTAGAAGTAGCAGAAGAAGATGATCCCAAGCCCGTAGAAGAAGTTGTAGAGCGGCTGGCCGATGGAGAGCTGCTCGGCGATTCTCTTCATGAAGTCGCTCTTGATCGCCGACGCGATGTACTGCGGAAACTGGATGATCGAGATGGCGAAGATGATCGGGATGACGCCGCCCGTGTTCACGCGCAGCGGCAGGTACGTGTTCTGCCCGCCGTAGACCTTCCGGCCGACGACGCGCTTGGCGTACTGCACGGGGATGCGGCGCTGGGCCCGCTCCACGAAGACGATCGCCGCGACGACGCCGATCATGAACGCGAGGAGGATGATCCCGGTGAAGAGCGACATGCCGCCGCGCTGAACCTGCTGGATCGAGTTGAAGACCGCACTCGGGAAGCCCGCGACGATGCCCGCGAAAATGATGAGCGAAATCCCGTTGCCTATTCCTCGTTCAGTTATCTGCTCGCCGAGCCACATGACGAACGCCGTGCCGGTCGTGAGCGTCAGGATCGCGAGGAGGACGAATGAGAGCTTGCCCGCATCCGACCCCGGGTCCCGGAGCGCGAGGTTGCGACCGCTCGGCGTCGTCTGGCTCCAGAGCCAGAGCGCGATGCCGGCGCCCTGGACGATCGACAGGACGACCGTGCCGTAGCGCGTGTACTGCGTGATCTTCCGGCGCCCCATCTCCCCTTCCTTCGAGAGCTTCTCGAGGTAGGGCCAGACGACCGTCAGGAGCTGCAGGATGATCGACGCCGTGATGTAAGGCGTGATGCCGAGCGCGAAGACCGACAGACGCCTCAGCGCGCCGCCGGAGAACACGTCGAGGAAGCCGAGCAGACCTCCGGCGCTCGCCTTGAAGAACTCTTCGAGGGCGGACGCGTCCAGGCCGGGCGTCGGGATATGCGAACCGATCCGGTAGATCGCGAGCAGCCCGAACGTGAAGAGCACACGCTTCCTCAGGTCCGGAATCGCGAAGATGTTACGGAACGTCTCGAGGATCTGCATTACCGGGCCACGACCTCGCAACGGCCGCCCGCGGCTTCGATCTTCTTCTTCGCGCCTTCCGTGAAATGGTGCGCGGAGACGACGAGCGCCTTCTTGAGCTCGCCCGAACCGAGGACCTTCACGCCCTGGCTCGTCTTCTTGACACCGGCGTTTCTGAGAGCTTCGAGCGTCACGGTGTCGCCCGGCTTGAACATGCGCTCCAGAGCCTCGACGCTAACCGTCGACCACTCCTTGCGGAAGATGTTCGTGAATCCGCGCTTCGGTATGCGGCGGTGAAGCGGCATCTGGCCGCCTTCGTGGCCGCGCAGGTGCGAATAGCCGCTGCGGGAGTTCTGGCCCTTATGGCCCTTGCCCGACGTCTTGCCGAGGCCGGAGCCGGGGCCGCGGCCGATACGCCTCTTCGTCGACGTCGCGCCCTTGCGGGGCCCGAGGTTGTGGAGTCCGTGCGACATGCGTTACCTCGCCGCGCCACCCTCGACGATTTCGACGAGGTGGCGGACCTTTTGGACCTGGCCCCGGACCGTCGGGGTGTCGGGGCGGACGACCTCCTGCCGGATGCGCCGGAGGCCGAGCCCGAAGAGAGTCTGTTTCTGATCGACGGGCGCGCAGATGCCCGACTTGACCTGTCGAATACGAATCTGCTTCGAAGCGGCCGCCTTCGCGGCCGCCCGGGATTTCTGCACGGCCGCTGACGCGGCCGCGGAAGATTTCTTATTCTTCTTCTCTTCGATCTTTTCCGTCTCGCTCATCCGATCTTCTCCGTGGCCTCTGGAGCCGCCACCGCCGGCGCTGCCGGAACCGGGGCCGCTGGGACCGCTTCCGCCTTCGCTTCGCCGTTGCTCACGCCGCGGGCCTTCGCGATCGTCGCTTCGAGCTGCAGGTGCTGGAGCGCGTCGAACGTGGCCTTGACGACGTTGTGCGGGTTCGTCGTGCCGAGCGACTTCGTGAGGATGTCCTGGACGCCCGCCGACTCGAGCACGGCGCGGACGGCTCCGCCCGCGATAACGCCCGTGCCCTCGGACGCCGGCTTCAGCATCACGCGGCCCGCGCCGTAGTGGCCGACGATGGGGTGCGGGATCGTCTTGCCCTTCAGCGGGACGCTGATCATCCTCTTCTTTGCCATCTCGATGCCCTTCTTGATGGCCATCGGGACTTCCTTCGCCTTGCCGGCGCCGTAGCCGACGCGGCCATGCCCGTCGCCCACGACGACGAGGGCCGAGAACGAGAAGTTCTTGCCGCCCTTGACGACCTTCGTCACGCGGTTGATGTGCACGACGTGGTCGATGAGGTCGGCTCCGGCGCGGCCCTCACCGAGGGCGCCGGCCGGACGAGGCGGTGGGCCGCCGGGACGGTTGCCGCCCGGACGGTTCGGGCGCGGGGGACGATTGGTCGGCGCGTTGCTGCTCAAAACTTCAACCCCTTCTCGCGAGCGGCTTCTGCGAGCGCTTTCACGTTGCCGTGGTAGAGATGGCCTCCGCGGTCGAACACGACGGCCGAGATACCCTTCGCGTGGGCCCGCTCGGCGATGAGCGCTCCGACCTTGACGGCAGCCGTCTTGTTGGCCGCGCTCTTGGCCTCGCCGCGCACGCCTGCCTCGCGCGACGTCGCGTGCGCGAGCGTCGTGCCGGCGGCATCGTCGATGAGCTGCACGGAGATCCAGCGGAGCGTGCGGGAGACCGCGAGGCGCGGCCGCTCCGCCGTGCCCTTCACCTTTCGCCGGATGCGCGCGTGGATGCGCGCCTTCGCTTCGACCCGGGCTTGTGCCTTTTCCATGGTGCCTGCTTCCTTACTTGCCCGTGGCCTTGCCGGCCTTCTTCTTGAGGACCTCGCCCACGAAGCGGAATCCCTTCAGCTTGTACGGGTCGGGCGGACGAATGCCGCGGATCTCGGTCGCCGTCTGGCCGACTTTCTGCTTGTCGACGCCCGTGACGATGATGTGCGTGATGTCCTTGGCCTTCGCGTCCGGCCCGACTTCGACCTTGATGCCCTCGGGCATCGGGAACTTCACGACGTGCGAGAAGCCGACGCTGAACACGACGGCCTTCCCCTTGACCTCGGCCTTGAAGCCGATGCCCACAAGGTCGATCTCGCGCTTGAAACCTTCGGTGACGCCGAGAACCGCGTTCTGGAGGAGCGCGCGGTTCAGGCCGTGGAGCGCCTTGTCCTTCCTCTCCTCGCCTCCGCGCGCGAGGCGGACGAGGCCGTCTTTCTTCTCGACCGTGATGCCCGCGAGAATGGGCGTCACGACGGTGCCCTTCGGGCCCTTCACCGTGACCGAAAGGTCCGCGACCTGAACGTCGACGCCCTTGGGAATGGAGATGGGCTTTTGACCGACTCGAGACATGTCGCTCCTCACCACACCGTGCAGACGACCTCGCCGCCCACGCCGCGCTTTTTCGCGTCGTGGCCGGTGAGGAGACCCTGCGAGGTAGACACAATGGCGACGCCGAGGCCGCCGAGAACCTCGGGAAGCTCGTTCTTGCCGGCATAGAGGCGCCGGCCCGGCTTGCTCGAGCGCGCGAGGCCGTGGATGACGGGATTCCCCGTATCGTCGTACTTGAGGTACAGGCGCAGGAGACTGCCGCCCCGGTCGTCCATCACCTTGAAGTTCTTGATGTAGCCCTCGTCCTTGAGGATGCGGGCGAGCTCGACCTTGAAGCGCGACGACGGAATGTCGGCCTTCTCGTGCCGGGCCGACAACGCGTTCCGCAGGCGCGCGAGGAGATCGGAGACGGGATCGCTGATGTTCATCGTCCCCTCCTCACCACGACGCCTTCGTCACCCCGGGCACGTAGCCCGCGAGCGCGAGGTTCCGGAAGCAGATGCGGCACATGCCGAACTTCCGCATGAACGCGCGCGGACGGCCGCAGCGCATGCAGCGATTTCGCTTGCGGATCGCGTATTTCAATTTCGAGTTCGCCTTGATGATCGCGGCGCGACGAGCCATGCCTGCGCTCCTTGACTTGCTATCGGCCGAACGGCATGCCGAGCTCTTTCAAGAGAACCCGGGCCCGGTCATCCGAGCCTGCCGTCGTGACGATGGTGACGTTGAGACCCTTGGACTTGTCGATCTTCGTGGGGTCGATCTCGGGAAAGATGAGATGGTCCTTGACGCCGAGCGTGTAATTGCCGCGCCCGTCGAACGCGCGCGTCGGCACGCCCCGGAAGTCGCGCACGCGCGGAAGCGCGACGTTCATGAGGCGGTCGAGAAACTCGTACATCCGCTCGCCGCGCAACGTCACGCGGCAGCCGATCGGCATCCCGGCGCGCAGCTTGAACGTGGCGATGGACTTCTTCGCCCGTGTGACGACGGCACGTTGGCCGGCGATCTTCGTGAGCTCCTCGGCGGCCACGTCGACGAGCTTCGCGTTCGTGATGGCCTCGCCGATCCCCATGTTGAGGACGACCTTTTCCAGCTTCGGGACGGCCATCGGGTTGTCGATCCCGAACTCCTTCTTGAGGACCGGGATGACGTCCTTGCGGTACTTGTCATGGAGGCGTGCGGTGCTCATGTCGTCCTCACTCGCTCGCCGGCCGGAGCGTGCCGATGGTCGCCCCACTCTTCTTGGCGTAGCGCACCCATTCGCCGCCCTCCGGACGGATTCCCACGCGCGTCGGCTTGCCGCCCTCGGGGTCGACGAGCATGAGGTTCGACAGGGCGATCGGCGCCTCGCGCTCGAGGATGCCGCCCTTGATGTTCTTCTGGGGATTCGCGCGCGTGGCCCGCTTGATCTTGTTCACGCCCTCGACGACGGCGCGACCCCTCTCGGGCAGCACCTTGAGGACCTTCCCGCGCGCCCCGCGGTCCTTCCCCGTGAGGACGACGACGACGTCCTCCTTGCGGATCCGGCGCTTCCCGGTGTACGTTGGCTGTTTCTTCTTCATGGTCAGATGACTTCCGGAGCCAGCGAGATGATCTTCATGAACTTCTTCTCGCGGAGCTCGCGCGCGACCGGCCCGAACACGCGGGTCCCGATTGGCTCCTTTTCGTCGTTGACGAGGACGGCGGCGTTCGTGTCGAACCTGATGTAGCTGCCGTCGCGGCGCCGCTGCTCGCGCACCGTGCGCACGATGACGGCCTTGACGACCTTGCCCTTCTTGACCGTGTCGGGCGCGTCCGGATTCGACTCCTTCACCGAGCAGGTGATGACGTCGCCGATCCGGCCGTAATCGCCGGTCGACCCGCCCTGCACCTTGATGCAGAAGAGCCGGCGGGCGCCCGAATTGTCGGCCACTTCGAGGATCGTCCCCATCTGGATCATGACGCCCTCTTCGCCGGCTTGCCCGCCAGCTTCTTGTCGGGCACCGCCTTCGGCGCCACCTTCTTCTCGCTGCCCGGAACGTCGGCCGTGTCGGAGACCGCCTGGCGACCCTTCGTCACGATCGCGGTCACGCGCCAGCGCTTGCGGGCCGACAGAGGACGGGTCTCCTCGATCTGCACCGTGTCGCCGGGCTGCGCCTTGAGAACGCGGTCGTCCGCCAGGAAGCGCGCGGACTTCTTCTGGTAGCGGCCGTAGCGGGCGTGCCGGACGGTGCGCGAGACCTCGACGACGACCGTCTTCTCCATCTTGTTCGAGACGACGATCCCGACCTTGCGGCTGCGCCGCGGCTGATCGGCCGTGGATGCCGCGCCGGTCTCCGGCTGCGTATTCGGGGTGCTGCTCATGGGCGTGCTCACTGCTTCCTGTTACGAACTACTTCTTCTTGCTTTTCTTGCTGCTCGTTGCGGGAGCGGACTTGGCCTTCGAGCTGCCCGCTTTCTTTCCGGATGCGCCCGCAGATTTCTTAGAAGGGGGATGGGCCTTCGCAGCGGCGCCGCCCGTCTTCTTCTTGTGCGCGGCCGCGCGCTTTTTCGCGCCCTTGCCGCTCGGCGCGGCGGTGCCCTTCTGCTTCGCCGGGGCCGTAGCCCTATTCACCTTCGAAGAATCGGTCTCTTCGGACGTCGCCTCATGGGCTGCCGTTTCGTGTGCCGCGGCCGCCGCCGTCTCGGCCGCGCTCATGTGCTGCGCGGTCTTCAGGCGGGCGATGTCCTTGCGAAGCTCCTTGATCTTCATCGGATTCTCGAGCTGGCCCGTGGCCTTCTGGAGGCGGAGCGTGAAGAGGGACTGCGCCCACTCCTTCGCTTTGGCGGCCTTCTCCTCGGGGGACCAGTCGAGCATGGCCTGGATCTTCATCGTCATCTCCGTCACCTCACCGCCGCGAGGAAGGTGCGCGACACGAAACGGGTCTTGATCCCGATCTTGTCCGACGCGAGGCCGAAGGCCTGGCGCGCCGTCTTCTCGTCGACGCCTTCCATCTCGAATAGGATGCGGGCGGGCTTGATGACGCAGACCCAGCCTTCGGGCGCGCCCTTGCCCTTGCCCATGCGCGTCTCGGCGGGCTTCTTCGTGATCGGCTTGTCGGGAAACACGCGGATCCAGAGCTTTCCGCCGCGCTTCACGTGGCGCTGGACCGCGACGCGACCCGCCTCGATCTGGCGCGCGGTGAGCCAGCCCGGCTCGAGCGCCTGCAGCCCGTACTCCCCGAACGAGAGCTCCGAGCCCTTGCGCGCGATGCCGCACATGCGGCCGCGCTGCTGCTTCCTATACTTGACCTTCGACGGCATCAACATCGCGAGCCTCTACGCAACCTTTCTCCGGGACTTGGCCCGATGGAGGTCGCCCTTGTAGATCCAGCACTTGACGCCGATCTTTCCGTATGTCGTGTGCGCCTCGGCGAAGCCGTAGTCGATGTCGGCCTTGAGCGTGTGAAGCGGGAGGCGGCCTTCCTGATACCACTCCGAGCGTGCGATCTCGGCGCCGTTGAGGCGGCCGCCGCAGCGGATCTTGATGCCCTGTGCGCCGAAGCGGAAGGCGGACTCCATCCCCTTCTTCATCGCCCGGCGGAAGGCGACGCGGCGCTCGAGCTGCATCGCGATGGACTCGGCGACGAGCTGGGCGTCCGTCTCGGGGCGCTGGATCTCGACGATGTTCACGTGGATGTCCTTCCCGAGCCGCTTCTGCAGCCGGTCGCGGAGCTGGTCCACGGAGGCGCCCTTCTTCCCGATGATGACGCCGGGACGGGCGGTCATGATGTTGATCTTCAGCTTGTTCCCGCGCTCGATCTCGATCTCTGAGACCGCCGCGTTGACGAGGTCCCTCTTGAGCTCCTCGCGCAGCTTGATGTCGTCGTGCAGGAACTTGAGGTAGTCCTTTTCGGCGTACCAGCGCGAGTGCCAAGTGCGGTTGTAGCCGATGCGAAAACCGTAGGGGTGGACTTTCTGACCCATCGTGTACTCCCGTTACCCGGCCGATTCCGGCTTCGTCGGCTTTTTCGACTTCTTCTTGCTCTTGCTCTTGGGCCCCGCGGGCTTGGCTTCCGCAGCTTCGATCCGGTCGGCCCGTCTCTCGTCAGCCTGCACCTTCTTGTGCGCCCGCTCGACCGCCCGATTCTCGCGACCGGGGCGATGCGCCGCGGCCGTGACGGCGGCCGCGACGCGGCCCTGGCGCTTCTTCACGAGCGGCTTCGGGGCTTCGGCCTTGAGGCCTGCTTCCTTCCGCGCGGCGGCGTCGTCCGACAGGATGACCGTCACGTGGCAGAAGGGGCGCGGGATGAGCCACATGCGGCCCTGCGGACCGCTCATGAAGCGCGGGCGGGCGAAGCGCTTCTTGTAGTTCGAGATCGCGCGGATCATGGAGTTGCGCTGCAGCGGCTTGCGGCCGGCCTCGTCGACGTGGATCTTCGAGACGACGAGCGCGTCCGCATCCGCACCCGACTCGTTCTGCCGGGCGTTCGCGATCGCGGATTCCACGAGCTTCAGGAGGTCGGGCGAGCAGCTCTTGCGCGTCGTGCGCAGAGTCGCCAGCGCCTTCCCAACCGGCTTCATCCGGATGAGGTCGGCGACGAGCCGCACCTTCTGGGCCGAGCCCCGATAATGGCGGAGACGGGCGACAGCTTCCATCGCTCCCCTCCTCAGGCCTTCGCCGCCGGCGCGGCCGCGGCGGGAGCGCCCGGAACGCCCGGTGCGCCGGGAGCGCCCGGCGTCGCGCCCTTCTCGACCTTCTTACCCGAGTGGCCCTTGAAGGTGCGCGTGGGCGAGAACTCGCCGAGCTTGTGCCCGACCATGTTCTCGGAGATGTAGACGGGGATGAACTTCCTGCCGTTGTGGACGGCGAGCGTGTGGCCGACCATGTCGGGCAGAATCGTCGAGCGGCGCGACCACGTCTTCAGGACACGCTTCTCTCCGGCCGCGTTCATCGCGGTGATCTTTTCGAGGAGCGGCGTATCGACGAACGGCCCCTTTTTCGTGGAACGAGACATGTGTTTCCTCGAATCCCTACTTGCGGCGCTTGACGATCATGGCGTCGGTCCGCTTGTTGTTGCGCGTCTTCTTGCCCTTGGTCTTCCAACCCCACGGCGAGGTCGGATGGCGCCCTCCCGAAGTCTTGCCCTCGCCACCGCCCATCGGGTGGTCGACGGGATTCATCGCGACGCCGCGGTTGTGCGACTTCCAGCCGAGCCAGCGGTTGCGGCCGGCCTTGCCGATGGAGATGTTCTCGTGCTCGAGGTTGCCGACCTGGCCGATTGTGGCGTAGCAGTCGACGCCCACGCGCCGAAGCTCGCCCGACGGCACGCGGAGGAGCGCGTACGCTCCCTCCTTCGCCATGAGCTGCGCCCCGACTCCGGCCGAGCGCGCCATCTGCCCGCCGCCTCCCGGCTTGAATTCCACGTTGTGCACGACCGCGCCGAGCGGGATCGCCTTGAGCGGGAGGGCGTTTCCGACCACGATGTCGACCGCGGCGCCGGAGACGACTGTCTGGCCGACCGCGAGGCCGGCGGGCGCCACAATGTAGCGCTTCTCCCCGTCGGCGTAAGCGAGAAGAGCGATGCGCGCCGATCGGTTCGGGTCGTACTCGATGGAGGCGACCTTCGCCGGGATGTCGTGCTTGTCGCGCTTGAAGTCGATGTCGCGATAGCGCTTCTTGTGTCCGCCGCCCCGCCACCAGGACGTGAGGTGGCCGCGGCTGTCGCGGCCGCCGGTCTTGAGCTTCCCGCGCGTAAGCGACTTCTCCGGCGCGGACTTCGTGATCTCCGAGAAGTCGGACGTGGTCCGCTGGCGGAGACCGGGAGACGTGGGTTTGTACGACTTGACGGGCATGGCGCGTTACACCCCTTCGAAGAGGGCCGGAAGCTTCTGGCCCTTCGCCAGCTTCACGTAGGCCTTCTTGCGATCCTGGGCCCGGCCGATCGACTTGCCGACCTTCTTGATCTTCCCGGACACGGCGACGACGCGGACGGCGTCCACCTTGACCTGGAAGAGGGCTTCGACGGCTTTGCGGATCTGGATCTTGTTCGCGCCCTTGGCGACGTCGAACGTGAGGACGTTCTGCGCCTGGCTCATCGCCGTGGAGCGCTCGGTGAGGACGGGGCGCACGAGTACGGACTGCATCGTTCGCTCGCTCACGCCAGCACCTCGATGGCCGTGCGGAGCGCGTCTTCGGAGAAGACGAGCGTGCCCGCGTTCAGCGCGTCGTAGACGTTGATGCCGAGCACGTCCATCGCCACGACCTTCGGATTGTTGGCGGCCGCGCGGGAGAGGTTGACGTTTTGCTTCCGGTCGAGGACGAGCGCCTTGCCTTCGACGCCGAGCTTCGCGAGCACGCCCGCAAAATCCTTCGTGCGGTGGCTGCCGAGCTCGAGCGTGTCGAGGAGGATCACCTGGTTTCCGCGCGCCTTCTCGGAGAGGACGCAGCGCAGGGCCGCCTTCTTCGCCTTCGCGTTGACCTTCAGGTCGTAGGAGTGCGGAACCGGGCCGAAGGCCGTGCCGCCGTGGCGGTGGATCGGCGGGCGTCCGCCGCCCTGGCGCGCGCGGCCGGTGTGCTTCTGCTTGAACGGCTTCTTGCCGCTGCCGGAGACTTCAGAGCGGACCTTCGTCTTGTGCGTGCCGCGGTGCTCGCGCGCGCGGATCTGCTTCACGACCTCCCACACGAGGTGGCGGCGGAACGGCACGCCGAAGATCTCTTCCGGCAGCGTGACCTCGCCCACCGTCTCGGCCTTGAGGTTGCGAAGCGGAAGCGTGAGCGACGCGCTTTCGCTCGTTTTGGCAGCGCCCATCTTCGCATCGCTCGCCGCCTCCGACCTGGCCATGGCCTTCTTCGTCGCGGGGGCCTTCGTCGCAGGGGTCTTTCTGGTCGTCGCCATCATCGCCCCTTTACGCCGCCGCCCCGCGGCCGGCCTTGCCGGAGAGCTTCTTCACGATCTTGACGACCGTGTTTCGAGCTCCCGGAACCGCGCCCCGGAGATACAGCAAGTGGTTTTCCGCGTCGACCCGCACGACGACGAGGTTCTTCATCGTTGTCTGCTTGCCGCCCATCCGGCCCGAGGACCGCGTGCCCGGAAAGACCCGCGACGGGAACGCCGACGGGCCGATCGAGCCCGGCGCCCGGTGGAACATCGAGCCATGCGTGGCCGCGCCCCCGGCGAAGCCGTGGCGCTTGACGACGCCCTGGAATCCCTTGCCCTTGGAGACGCCGACGACGTCGACGTGCTCCTTCTCGGCGAAGATGTCGCAGAGCACTTTGTCGCCCGGCGCGGCCTTCTCGTCGGCGTCGCAACGCACCTCGCCGAGGGTTTTCGTCGGCGGCACGCCCGCCTTCTCGAAGTGACCCTTCGCGGGGGCCGTGAGCCGCCGCGGCGAGACGCGCCCGACCAGCCCGAGCTGGAGGGCGTCGTATCCGTCGTTGTCCTTCGTCTTGCGCTGGACGACCAGGCAGGGCCCCGCTTCGACGACGGTGACGGGCACGATCGTGCCGTCCGCCTCGAAGACCTGGGTCATCCCGATCTTGCGTCCCAGAATTCCGTTGATCATCGTGTGCTTCCTCGTCTCGCCTTCGTGTGACGGGACGGTCTACTTGCCCATCGTCCGGATTTCGACTTCGACACCCGCGGGAAGCTCGAGCTTCGTGAGCGCTTCGACTGTCTGCGGCGTCCACTCGAAGATGTCGAGCAGGCGCTTGTGCGTCCGCATCTCGAACTGCTCGCGCGACTTCTTGTCGACGTGCGGCGAGCGGTTCACCGTCCAGCGCGCGATGGTCGTCGGCAGCGGGATCGGCCCCGCCACCTTCGCGCCGGAGCGCCGCGCCGTGTCGACGATCTCGGTCGTCGACTGGTCGAGGATCCGGTAGTCGTATCCCTTGAGTCGGATTCGGATGCGGTCGTTGCCCATTGACGTCTTTCTGTCCCCCGCTCTACGCGAGGATCTCCGTGACGGTGCCAGCGCCGACGGTGCGGCCGCCCTCGCGGATGGCGAACTTGAGGCCCTTTTCGATGGCGATCGGCGCGATGAGCGTGATCTCGAGCTCCACGTCGTCGCCGGGCATGACCATCTCGACGCCGGACGGCAGCATGGCCGAGCCGGTGACGTCGGTCGTGCGGATGAAGAACTGCGGCCGGTAGTTGTTGAAGAACGGCGTGTGGCGGCCGCCTTCGTCCTTGGAGAGAATGTAGACCTTCCCCTTGAACTTCGTGTGCGGCTTGATCGAGCCGGGCTTAGCGAGCACCTGCCCGCGCTCCACGTCGTCGCGCTCCACGCCGCGAAGCAGGACGCCGATGTTGTCGCCAGCCTGGCCCTGGTCGAGGAGCTTCTTGAACATCTCGACGCCGGTGACGGTCTTCTTCTGCGTTTCGCGCAGGCCGACGATCTCGACCTCGTCGCCCACCTTCACGATGCCGCGCTCCACGCGGCCGGTCACGACGGTGCCGCGCCCGGAGATCGAGAACACGTCCTCGATGGGAAGCAGGAAGTCCTTGTCGGTCTCACGCACCGGGTCGGGGATGCTTTCGTCCAGGGCATTCGCGAGGTCCCAGATGCACTTCGCATCGGGACCGGACGGGTCGTTGAGGGCCTTGATGGCCGAGCCGCGGATGACCGGAATCTTGTCTCCGGGGAAGCCGTACTTGCTGAGGAGCTCGCGGACCTCGAGCTCGACGAGATCGAGGAGCTCCGGGTCGTCCATGAGGTCGCACTTGTTGAGGAACACGACCATGGCCGGCACGTTGACCTGCCGGGCGAGGAGCACGTGCTCTTTCGTCTGCGGCATCGGACCCTTCGGTGCCTCGACGACGAGGATGGCCCCGTCCATTTGTGCGGCGCCCGTGATCATGTTCTTGATGTAGTCGGCGTGACCCGGGCAGTCGATGTGCGCATAGTGCCGCTTGGCGGTCTCGTACTCCACGTGCGCGAGAGCGACCGTGAGGATCTTCGTCGCGTCACGGCGGAACGTCTTCGCATCGGCCTTGGCCACTTCGTCATACGACTTGGCCACGGCGAGGCCCTTCGTGGACAGGACCTTCGTCATGGCGGCGGTCAGCGTCGTCTTGCCGTGGTCGATGTGGCCGATGGTGCCCACATTCACGTGGGGCTTCTTGCGCTCGAACTTTACTTTGGCCATCTCAATATCTCCTTCCGCGCGTGTCCTTAAACGGAAACTTTCGCGATGATCCCTTCCGCGATCGCCTTCGGGACCTCGTCATAGCGTTCGAACTGCATCGAGTAGTTGGCCCGGCCCTGCGTGAGCGACCGGAGCGTCGTGGCGTAGCCGAACATCTCCGCGAGCGGGACGCTCGCCGTGATGACCTGGAAGTTCACGCGCGGCTCCATGTGGTTGATCCGGCCCCGGCGGGAGTTCAGGTCGCCGTTCACGGGCCCGAGGAACTCGTCGGGCGTGACGACCTCGACGGCCATCATGGGCTCGAGGATGACGGGGTTCGCCTTCCTTGCGGCGTCCTGGAACGCCATCGAGCCCGCGATTTTGAAGGCCATCTCCGAGGAGTCGACGTCGTGGTACGAGCCGTCGTACAGCTCGACCTGGATGTTAACGGTCGGGTAGCCGGCGAGGACGCCCGTGAGGGTCGCCTCACGGATCCCCTGGTCGATCGGCTTGATGAACTCCTTGGGAATCGAGCCGCCCGAGATGCCGTTGACGAACTCGTAGACCTTGCCCTCGGGGTGCGGGCGCAGCCGGATCTTGGCGTGCCCGTACTGGCCCCTGCCGCCCGACTGGCGGATGAACTTGCCCTCGCCCGCGACGTCCTTGCGGATCGTCTCGCGGTACGCGACCTGCGGCTTTCCCACGTTCGCGCCGACGTTGAACTCGCGCACCATGCGGTCGACGATGATCTCGAGATGGAGTTCGCCCATCCCGGCGATGATCGTCTGGTTCGTCTCCTTGTCCGTGTGGACGCGGAACGTCGGGTCTTCCTGCATGAGCTTCGCGAGCGCCATGCCCATTTTTTCCTGGTCGACCTTCGTCTTCGGCTCGATGGAGAGCGTGATGACGGGCTCGGGGAACTTTATGGACTCGAGGACGACGATGTGGTCGCGCTCGCAGATCGTGTCCCCCGTCGTGACGTTCTTCAGGCCCACGGCGGCGGCGATGTCGCCCGCCCAGACCTCCTTGATCTCCTCGCGCTTGTTCGCGTGCATTTTCAGGAGCCGGCCGATGCGCTCGTTCGTCTGCTTCGTCGAGTTGTAGACGCCCGAGCCCGCGTCGAGGTGGCCCGCGTAGACGCGGAGGAACGCGAGCTGGCCGACGAACGGGTCGGTCATGATCTTGAACACGAGGCCCGCGAACGGCGCCTCGTCGTCCGTGTCGAGCGCGACCTCCTTTCCGTCGTCATCCACGCCGCGGATGGCGGGGATGTCGAGCGGCGACGGGAGGTACTCGACGACGGCGTCGAGAAGCTGCTGGACGCCCTTGTTCTTGAACGCCGAGCCGCAGACGACCGGCTGGAGTCTGCCCGAGATCGTCGCCTTGCGAAGGGCGGCACGCATCTCCTCCGGCGTCGGCACGTGGCCGTCCATGAACTTCTGCATGAGAACGTCGTCGGTCTCCGCGAGAAGCTCGATGAGCCGCTCGCGGTACTTGTCGTACATGGCCTTGTGGTCGGCCGGGACGTCGACGGACTCGAATTCCGCGCCGAGCACGTCGTCCTTGAAGTCGTAGGCCTTGCCCTCGATGAGATCGATGACGCCCTCGAACGTCTCGGCCGAGCCCCACGGAATCTGGACGGGCGTGGGCTTTGCCCCGAGCTTCGTGATCATCATCTCGACGCAGCGGTCGAAATCCGCGCCGACGCGGTCCATCTTGTTGATGAACGCGATGCGCGGAACGCCGTAGCGGTCTGCCTGGCGCCACACCGTCTCGGACTGCGGCTCGACGCCGGAGACGGCGTCGAACACGGCCACCGCGCCATCGAGCACGCGTAGCGACCGCTCGACTTCGGCCGTGAAGTCGACGTGGCCCGGCGTGTCGATGATATTGACGCGAATGCCCTTCCAGAAGCACGTCGTCGCCGCGGAGGTGATCGTGATGCCGCGCTCCTGCTCCTGAACCATCCAGTCCATCGTCGCGGTCCCTTCGTGGACTTCGCCGATCTTGTAGTTGACGCCGGTGTAATAGAGCACACGCTCCGTCGTCGTGGTCTTACCCGCGTCGATGTGAGCCATGATGCCGATGTTTCGGCACTTATCGAGAGGATGAGTTCTCGGCATAACGAGTGTGTCCCGTCCCGGGGTGTCTGCGCCGTCGATCGCAGTGTTTCTGCGTTTCGCTGGCGATCTCTCTCGCGCTCGCGAAACGGGCCGAATTTACCCGGCACCAAAAACCTGAGATCCGCACGCTGTGAGGCGTGTCCGGGCTCTTCGAGAGGACCTGTCCGGCTCCGCGCTTTTCAGCGCCGCCCGGCCGGTTTCCGCTCACCCGGAGAAGTGTGCAGTCCTACCAGCGGTAATGGGCGAAGGCCTTGTTGGCCTCGGCCATCTTGTGGGTGTCCTCCTTCTTCTTGACCGCGTTCCCGCGGTTGTTGGCGGCGTCCATCAGCTCGCCGGCGAGCTTGTCGCGCATCGTCTTCTCGCCGCGCGCCTGTGCGTACGAGATGACCCAGCGGATCGCGAGCGACGCGCGGCGGTTCGGCTTGACCTCGACCGGCACCTGGTACGTCGAGCCGCCGACGCGGCGCGACTTGACCTCGAGGACCGGCTTGACGTTCTCGAGAGCCTTCTTGAAGGTCTTCAGCGGATCGTCGGACGTCTTCTGCTCGATCTGCTTCATGGCCCCGTAGAAGATGGACTCGGCCGTCGACTTCTTCCCGCGCTCCATCACGCAGTTGATGAACTTCGTCACGAGCTGCGACTGGTAGAGCGGATCCGAGAGAACCTCCCGCTTCGGAACTTCACGGCGACGCGGCATCTGTGTTTCCTTAAGCCTTCGGTGTCTTCATGAGGCCTCCGGCTTACGCCTTCGGCCTTTTGGCGCCGTACTTCGAGCGCGACTGCTTGCGATTCGCGACGCCGACCGCGTCGAGCGTTCCGCGAATGATGTGGTAGCGCACGCCGGGAAGGTCCTTCACGCGGCCTCCGCGGATCATGACGATCGAGTGCTCCTGCAGGTTGTGGCCGATGCCCGGGATGTACGTCGTGACCTCGATCCCGTTCGTGAGCCGCACGCGGGCGATCTTGCGGAGCGCCGAGTTCGGCTTTTTCGGGGTCGTCGTCTTGACCTGGGTGCAGACGCCCCGGCGCTGCGGGCAGGACTGAAGAGCGGGCGACTTCGTCTTGTAACGGACGGCTTCGCGGCCCTTCCTCACGAGCTGGCTGATCGTCGGCATGAGAGTTTCGAGACTCCTTCGGACGTGAAAAGACGATGGGACGACCCGTTGAACCGAACGTACGGAGCGAAATCAGCCGATGGACGGCCGTTCCCCAAGCGCGACACGACGTTTAGCGCCGAGCCGGTCCCCGAGGAAACCCGTGAAGAATATAGACCCGGCCGGGGGCTGTCAAGCGCGCTCCCTTGCGTTTGACAGACGCTGCGCAAGGCGTTCGCCGGTATCCAGGGCGTGCCGGACCCGCCGGGCAAGCAGAGTGACCTCGGGCCGCGTCACTTTCGACCCCGGGCCGTTCTTCTCGATCTTCTCGAGCGAAGCCCATGCGAGCTCCACGGGCAAGGCCGTGAACTCGAGGATTCCGCGCGGGGCGCGGGCGCGTTCGAGCGCGCCGATGTACTCCCCGGCGGCCACGAGGTCGCGCCTCGCAAGGGCGAATACCTCGCGGGGGGGCACGGCGGCGGGCAGATAGGTGCGCCCTTCAGCGGCATCGCTGGCTTCATCCTTCAGAATATTCACGAGTTGCAGCGCTTCCCCGAAGGCGCCAGCCCGTGAGAGGAGCGCTCCCGCCTCCGCGGCGAGGCCGGGGCGGTCGAGGAGGAAAAGCTCCGTCAGCATCTCCCCAACGAGGCCGGCCACGACATAACAGTAGGCCTTGAGGTCGTCGAGGTCCGAGAGCGTGAGCCGCCCGTCGCGCGCGCGCGTGACGAAGTCCGCCATGCCGTCGGCCGAGCGGATCACGTGCCTCCGGATCGCCTCGGCGGCGCCCGGCGAGAGCGCGTAAAACGCATCCAGGACGAACGGGACCTCCGCGAGAAGCTCGCGGTCTCCGCGATGCGCCGCGACGCCGGCCTCCGTCCATTCCCGCGAGAGCCGGACCGCTTCGTCGCGCCGAGAGGCGGCGACGAGACCGTTGAAGTCGCGCAGGGCGCGGATGCGGACCTCGGGTAACACGTGCGCCGCGTCCTCGAACGTATCCGCGATCCGGAAGAGAAGATACGCCACCGTGACTTCGCGGCGCGTCGGCTCGGGCAGGGGCGGGATCGAGAGCGCGAACGTGCGACTCGTCTTTTCGAGGAGATCGAGGAGGTCGGCCACGCTCAGGGCCGGCTCGCGCACGGGGCGATCCGGCGCGCCAGGGTCTCTTGGCGTCGAAGTCCGTCCATCTCTGTATGTTACGGGATCCGCGCGCCCCCTGCCTTCCCCGGACCGGCCCGCGCGTAGTGCACCTGAATCTTGATGTCCCTTTGCCCGTCGTAGCACCTTCAGGAGGAGGCCGGGAAGGAGGAAGACATGAAACGGATGGCTCTGTTACTGCTGACGGCGGCTCTCTGGACGTCCGGGATCTCCGGATCCGAGGAGACGGGCACCCGGTCGCAGGCCGCCGGACCACACTTCAAGCTCGCCATGGTCACGACCGACAGGTACTCGCGGAACGAGAAGACGGTCTTCTCGTCCGATTTCCCGAGGATCTTCGCCGTCTATCAGGTGGCCGATGCGGCGCAGGGGACGAAGTTGAAGGCAGTCTGGATCGCGGAGAAGGTGGAAGGGCTCGAAGCGAAGAGCAAGATCACCGAAAGCGAGTCGACCTTCTCGGCGAAGGGCGAGTACATGGGCGCCTTTTCCTGTCCGAGGCCGCCGCAGGGCTGGTCGGCCGGCACGTACCTCGTCGAGCTCTCCCTCGACGGCGCCGTCCGGAAGACGCTCGCCTTCCGCGTCGAAAAGCGGTAGCGAACAAGGCAGGGCCGGCTTTTGCCGGCCCTGAACAGAAAAGCGATTGGCTCGGAGAGAATTCTTCAAACCGCCTTCGAGTTGAAGGGGGAAGGGGGGAACCGGCCATGGTTCCCCTTGGATAAATTCAGCCTTCGTCGTCGAGGTCCGCCGCGATGACCGGCGTCTCGTCGTCGAAGTAGAGCTCTTCCGTCTCCTCCGGCGCGGGCGGAATCTCCTCGCGCTCGAGGACGACGTTGCGGTAGTAGTCCATGCCCGTGCCGGCCGGGATGAGGCGGCCGACAATGACGTTCTCCTTGAGTCCGCGCAGGAGGTCGACGCGGCCCGCGATGGACGCCTCCGTGAGGACGCGCGTCGTTTCCTGGAATGACGCCGCCGAAACGAACGAGTCCGTCGAGAGCGACGCCTTCGTGATGCCGAGGAGCAGCGGACGCCCCTGCGCGGCCTTGCCGCCGGCCCTCAGAATGCGCTCGTTCTCCTCGTTGAAGCGGAAACGGTCGACCTGCTCGTCCACGAGGAATTCCGTGTCGCCGACTTCCTCGACGCGCACGCTCCGCATCATCTGGCGGACGATGACCTCGATGTGCTTGTCGTTGATGCCGACGCCCTGCGAGCGGTAGACCTCCTGGATCTTGTCGGTCATGTACCGCTGCAGCTCCTTCTCTCCCTTGACAGCGAGGATGTCGTGCGGCGAGGGGTCGCCCTCGGTGAGCGGATCGCCCGCCTCCACGCGCTCGCCGTCCTGAACCATCACGTGCGAGCCGCGCGGCACGAGCATGTCGCGCTTCTGGCCGTCCTCGGATTCGACGGTGATCTTCTGCTGGCCCTTGACCGTGCCGGCGTGATGGACGACGCCGGAGATCTCGGTGATGACGGCGGGCTGTTTCGGGCGCCGTGCCTCGAACAGCTCGACGACGCGCGGAAGACCGCCGACGATGTCGCGCGTGCGCTTCTTCTCGACGGGCTTTTTCGCGAGCGCGTCGCCGGGGTTCACGACATCGCCCTCACCCACCATGAGGTGGGACGGGATCGGAAGGTTGTAGCGCTTCTCGATGCCGCCCTTGCCCGTGACGACGAGCGTGGGCGCCCGCTTTTCGGTCGTGCCGGTCGTCTCCACGACGATCCTCTGGTTGAGGCCGGTGACCTTGTCCGTCTCCTCGCGCAGGTTCTCGCCTTCGAGGATGTCCTTGTACGAGACCTTGCCCGCGATCTCCGACAGGATCGGCGACGCGAACGGGTCCCAGCTCACGAGGAGCTGGCCCGGCTTGACCTCTTCGTCATGGGAGACCTTGAGGACGGAACCGTACGCGAGCGAGTAACGCTCCTTCTCGCGCCCCTTCGCGTCGAGGAGGACGAGCTTGCTGTTGCGGTTGACGACGACCTCGGTGCCGTCCTTCTTCTGGACGGTGGTCGCATTCAGGAGCTTCACGATGCCAGGGTTCTTCGCGACGTGCTTCGCCGCTTCCGAGACCCGGGCCGTGCCGCCGTAGTGAAACGTCCGCATCGTCAGCTGCGTGCCGGGCTCGCCGATGGACTGCGCCGCGATGACGCCGACCGCCTCGCCGATGTCGACGAGGTCGCCCGTCGCGAGGTTGCGGCCGTAGCACTTCCGGCAGACCCCGCGCCGCGTCTCGCACGTGAGGACCGAGCGGATCTTGACGCGCTCGATGCCGGCTTCCTGGATCTTGCCGGCGAGCTCCTCGGTGATCGTGTCGTTCGCCAACGCGAGGGCCTCGTCGCTCGAAGGGTCGAACACGTCTTCCTGGACGATGCGGCCGACGATGCGGTCGCGGAGCGGCTCGAGAATCTCGCCGCCCTCGACGATCGCCGACACGATGATGCCGTCGACCGTCTCGCAGTCTTCCTGCGTGATGATGACGTCCTGGGCGACGTCGACGAGGCGGCGCGTGAGATAGCCGGAGTCGGCCGTCTTGAGCGCCGTGTCGGCGAGACCCTTGCGGGCGCCGTGCGTCGAGATGAAGTATTCGAGGACGGTGAGGCCCTCGCGGAAGTTGGAGATGATGGGCTGCTCCATGACCTCGCCCGAGGGCTTGGACATGGGGCCGCGCATGCCCGCGAGCTGGCGGACCTGCTCCTTGCTGCCGCGGGCGCCGGAGTCGGCCATCATGTAGATGGGGTTGAACTCCGAGCCGCCGACGCCGTCCGACGCCTTCATCTCCTTGAACATGGCCTCCGCCACGGACTCCGTGATGCGGTGCCAGATGTCGATGATCTTGTTGTGGCGCTCGCCGTCCGTGATGGCGCCCTGCTGGCGCTGGTGCTCGACCTCGAGCACGTCCTTGCGGGCGCGCGCGACGAGCTCGAGCTTCGTGTCGGGAATGTGCATGTCGTCGATGCTGATCGAGATGCCGGCCTTCGTCGCCACGTCGAAGCCGACGTCCTTGACGATGTCGAGGATCTCGACCGTGCGCTCGAGCCCGTAATGCACGAAACAGAAGTTGACGAGGTCCTGCAGGCCCTTCTTCTTGAGCGTGCCGTTCAGGAACGGCAGCTCGAGCGGCAGGCTCGCCGACAGGAGAACGCGCCCGACGGTCGTCTCGATGCGCGTGCGGTTGCAGGCGATCGGGTCGGTGTGGACGATGTCCTGGTCGTTGAGGACCTGGCTCTCGAGGTCGATGAGGCTGCCCGTGAAACGCACCGCGATGCCCGCGTGCGTGTCGACCTCGCCGGCCTCGTGCGCGAGGACGACCTCGTCGAAGCTCGAGAAGACGCGGCCTTCTCCCTTGCAGCCGTCCTTGCGGCGCGTCAGGTAGTAGAGGCCGAGGACGAGGTCCTGTGACGGCACCGTCAGTGGCTTGCCGTGCGCCGGCGACAGGATGTTGTGCGACGACAGCATCAGGACCTGCGCCTCGACCTGCGCCTTCGGCGAGAGCGGGACGTGGACGGCCATCTGGTCGCCGTCGAAGTCGGCGTTGAAGGCCGCGCAGACGAGCGGGTGGATCTTGATGGCCTTGCCCTCGATGAGGACGGGCTCGAACGCCTGGATGCCGAGCCGGTGGAGCGTCGGCGCGCGGTTCAGGAGCACCGGGTGCTCCTTGATGACCTCTTCCAGGGCGTCCCACACCTCGTTCGGCGCCTGCTCGACGAGCTCCTTGGAGGCCTTGATCGTGGACGTGATGCCCTTTTGCTCGAGGCGGTTGTAGATGAAGGGCTTGAAGAGCTCGAGGGCCATCTTCTTCGGGAGGCCGCACTGGTGGAGCTTCAGCTCGGGCCCGACGACGATGACGGACCGCCCCGAGTAGTCGACGCGCTTGCCGAGGAGGTTCTGGCGGAAGCGGCCCGACTTGCCCTTGAGCGTGTCGGACAGCGATTTCAGCGGGCGGTTGTTCGAGCCCTTGAGGACGCGGCCGCGGCGGCCGTTGTCGAACAGGGCGTCGACCGCCTCCTGGAGCATGCGCTTCTCGTTGCGCACGATGACTTCGGGCGCGCGCAGCTCGAGGAGCTTCTTCAGGCGGTTGTTGCGGTTGATGACGCGGCGGTAGAGGTCGTTCAGGTCCGACGTCGCGAAGCGGCCGCCGTCGAGCGGCACGAGCGGGCGGAGCTCCGGCGGGATGACGGGGATGACGTTCAGGATCATCCACTCCGGGCGGTGGCCCGACCGGCGGAACGCGTCCACGACCTTCAGGCGCTTGGCGGCCTTGAGGCGCTTCAGGGCCGACGTCTCGGTCTTCATGACGAGGCGAAGCTCCTCGGCGAGGTCGTCGATGTTGACGCGCTGGAGCAGTTCCTGTATCGCCTCGGCGCCCATCTTCGCGACGAACGCGTCGATGCCGTATTTCGCCCTCATCTCCCGGAACTTCTCCTCGGAGACGAGGCTCTTCTCCTCGAGCTTTTCGTCCTCGGCGAGCGGGCCCGGGTCGATGACGACGTACTGCTCGAAGTAGAGGATGCGCTCGAGATCGCGCAGCGTGAGGTCGAGCAAGTGTCCGATCCGCGACGGCAATCCCTTGAAGAACCAAACGTGAGAAACGGGAGCCGCGAGCTCGATGTGACCCATGCGCTCGCGGCGCACCTTGGACTTCGTCACCTCGACGCCGCACTTGTCGCACACGACGCCGCGATGCTTCATGCGTTTGTACTTCCCGCAGAGGCATTCCCAGTCTGTGATCGGGCCGAAGATCTTCGCGCAGAACAGGCCGTCGCGCTCCGGCTTGAACGTGCGGTAGTTGATCGTCTCGGGCTTCGTCACCTCGCCGAAGGACCACGAGCGGATCTTCTCGGGGCTCGCGAGAGCGATCTTGATCGCGTTGAAGTCGCGCGGGCCGGGGTTCTTGAACGGCGACACGGAGCCCGTGCCGGAAAACGCGGAAGAGGTCGAAAACGCTTCCATGTGACTCTCTTCTCCTCAGACTTTGAGCAGCTCGACGTCGAGGCAGAGCGACTGCAGCTCGCGCACGAGAACGTTGAAGGATTCGGGCAGGCCCGGCTCGTCCGGAACCTCGCCTTTCACGATGGCCTCGTACACCTTCGAGCGGCCCTCGACGTCGTCGGACTTGACGGTGAGGAGCTCCTGCAGCGTGTACGCCGCGCCGTAGGCCTCGAGCGCCCAGACCTCCATCTCGCCGAACCGCTGGCCGCCGAACTGGGCCTTGCCGCCGAGCGGCTGCTGCGTGATGAGGGAGTAGGGGCCGATGGAGCGCGCGTGGATCTTGTCGTCCACGAGGTGCGACAGCTTGAGCATGTAGATGTAGCCGACGGTGACGTTCTGCTCGAAGCGGCTGCCCGTCATGCCGTCGTAAAGAACCGTCTTGCCGCCCACGGGGAGGTCCGCCTTGCGCAGCAGCGTGCGGATCTCGTCCTCGGACGCGCCGTCGAAGACCGGCGTCGCGATGTTCATCCCGAGCACCTTCGCGGCCCACCCGAGGTGCGTCTCGAGAATCTGTCCGACGTTCATGCGCGAGGGGACGCCGAGCGGATTGAGGACGATCTCGACCGGAGTTCCGTCCGGAAGGTACGGCATGTCCTCCTCGGGGAGGATCCGGCTGATGACGCCCTTGTTTCCGTGGCGCCCGGCCATCTTGTCGCCGACCTGGAGCTTCCTCTTCATGGCGACGAAGACCTTGACCGTCTTGTTCACGCCCGGAGCGAGCTCGTCTCCCTTCGCGAGAAGCGCCACCCGGTCCGCGCTGACCTTCTTGATGACGTCGATCTGCGAGTCGGTGCGCTGGAGGATGAGCCGCACCTGGTCGCGGACCTCCTCGTCCTTCAGCTTGAGCCCCTTGAGCATGCGGGGCGTCATCTGGCCGATCCTCTCGATCGTGAGCTTGCCGCCCTCTTTCACGAGAACGTTGCCCTGCGAGTCGGAGACGTCCTCGAGGACCGTGCGCCCCGAGAGCAGCGACTCGATCTTCTCTTTCGCCTCCGTGCGGATGATGCGGATCTCGTCGTCGGCGTTCTTCGTGAGGCGGCCGATCTCCTCGTCGAGGATCTGCTTGGCCCTCACGTCCTTCTGCTTCTCCTCGTCCTTGCGCGTGAAGATCTTCACCTCCACGACGACGCCCTCGATGCCCGGGGGAACCTTGAGCGAGGCGTCGCGCACGTCGCCGGCCTTCTCGCCGAAGATCGCGCGGAGGAGCTTTTCTTCCGGCGTGAGCTGCGTCTCGCCCTTCGGCGTGACCTTGCCCACAAGAATGTCGCCGGGCTTGACGTTCGCCCCGATGCGCACGATGCCGGACTCGTCGAGGTCGCGAAGCGCGTGCTCCGAGACGTTCGGGATGTCCTTCGTGATCTCCTCGGCGCCGAGCTTCGTCTCGCGGGCCTCGATCTCGAACTCCTCGATGTGGATGGAGGTGTAGTAGTCCTCCTTGACCATCTTCTCGGAGATGAGGATCGCGTCCTCGTAGTTGTAGCCGCGCCACGGCATGAAGGCGACGAGGATGTTGCGGCCGAGCGCGAGCTCGCCCTGCGATGTGCAGGGGCCGTCCGCGAGAACCTGCCCCTGGGTGACGCGGTCGCCCTCGACGACGACGGGCTTCTGGTTGATGCAGGTGTTCTGGTTCGAGCGCCGGAACTTCAGAAGCGGGTAGATGTCCGCGCCGAAATCGCGGGCCTGCCCCTCCTCGTCCTTCGCCTCGACCCGCACGATGATGCGCCGCGCGTCGACCGTGTCGACGACGCCGTCCCTCTTGCAGAGAACGACCGCGCCCGAGTCGCGGGCGACGACGCCCTCGAGGCCCGTGCCGACGAGAGGTGGCTCGGTGCGCAGGAGCGGGACCGACTGGCGCTGCATGTTCGAGCCCATCAGTGCCCGGTTCGCGTCGTCGTGCTCGAGGAAGGGGATGAGCGCCGCGGCGACGGAGACGAGCTGCTTGGGCGAAACGTCCATGAACTCGACTTTGTTCTTCTCCACGGTGACGAACTCGCCGTTGTAGCGGGCGACGATCCGGTCCTCCGTGAAGCGGCCCTTGTCGTCGACCTCGGCGTTCGCCTGCGCGATGACGTAGTTCTCCTCTTCCCAGGCGGGCTGGAAGAACGCCGTCGGCCGCCCCACGGCGGGCTTCTTGTGGGACTTCTTCAGCCTCTGGTTCGTCTCTTCCAGCTCCTCGGCCTCGACGGTCTGGCCCTTGCTCCAGCCCGAGTCGCCGACCGTCACGACCTCGTAGTGGTCGAGGACGCGGCCGCTCCTGACTTTCTTGTACGGGCTCTCGATGAAGCCGAACTCCGAGATGCGCGCGAAGCACGAGAGAGACGAGATGAGGCCGATGTTCGGGCCTTCCGGCGTCTCGATCGGGCAGATGCGGCCGTAGTGCGTGGCGTGGACGTCACGCACCTCGAATCCGGCACGCTCGCGCGAGAGGCCGCCCGGCCCGAGGGCCGAAAGGCGCCGCTTGTGCGTGACTTCCGACAGCGGGTTCGTCTGGTCCATGAACTGCGAGAGCTGGGACGACCCGAAGAATTCCTTGATGGCGGCGATCACGGGCTTGGAGTTGATGAGGTCGTGCGGCATCGCCGAGTCGATGTCCTGGTGAACGGACATCTTTTCCTTGATCGCGCGCTCCATCCGGACGAGGCCGATACGGAACTGGTTCTCCAGCAGCTCGCCGACGCAGCGCACACGCCGGTTGCCCAGGTTGTCGATGTCGTCGGTCTTGCCGATGTCGCGCTTGAGCTTCAGGAGGCGGTCGATGACGACGTAGAAGTCCTCGGCCGTGAGCGTCTTCTGGTCGAGCGACGTGGAGAGGCCGGCGCGGATGTTGAACTTGAACCGCCCGACGCGCGAAAAGTCGTACTTCCTCGGGTCAAAGAACATGCCCGCGAAGAGGTTCTTCGCGCTCTCGTCGGTCGGCGGGTCGCCGGGACGCATGCGCTTGTAGATCTCGAGGAGCGCTTCGCGCTTCGTCTTGATCCCGTCCTTTCGGAGCGTCGTGATGAGCGTCTCGCCGATGGGCTCCCACTCGGGGAAAATCGCCTCGACGGCGGTCGCCTGCTTGCCGGCGAGCTGCGCGGAAAGGTCCTCCGGAATCTCGCTTCCCGTCTCGAAGAGAACCTCTCCCGTGCCGAGGTCGACCACGTCGGCGGCGAAGAGCGCGCGCCCGAGCTTCGCGGGATCCACGCTCACCGTCACGGACTCGCCCTTCGCCAGGGCTTCCTTCGCGTCGCCCGTCAGCTTGACGTCCGCGAAGATGCGGCCGTCCTTCTTCAGGCCGCGCAAATGCTTGTGCCGCAGCTCCTCCTTGGCGAGGATGCCCGGAGAGAGCGTGAGGTGGGCCTTCCCTTTCTCGTAGACGACGGGGACGGCCGTGTAGAACTTCTTGAGGATGAGCTCGTCGCTTTCGAGGCCCAGCGCGCGGAGGAACACCGTGCCGGGGAACTTGCGCTTGCGGTCGATGCGCACGCCGAACAGGCCCTTCGTGTCGATCTCGAACTCCACCCACGAGCCGCGGTAGGGAATGATCTTCCCGATGAGCGTGTGCGCACCCTCGCGCGTGAAGAAGACGCCCGGCGAGCGGTGGAGCTGCGAGACGATGACGCGTTCCGTGCCGTTGATGACGAACGTGCCGTTGTCCGTCATGAGGGGGATCTCGCCGAAGTAGACCTCCTCCTCCTTGATGTCGCGGATCGGCCACTCTTTCGGAGCGCCCTTGCCGGTCGGCGCGTTCTCCTTGTCGAACACCTTGAGGCGGAACGTGACCTTGAGCGGAACGGAGTACGTGGCTCCGCGCTCCTGGCACTCGGCCACGGAATACAGCTGCCGGAGCTCGACCGGCGTCCCGCAGACCTCGTCGATCGTGACCTTGTTCGGATTCGGGTGCCCGCACGCGCCGCACTCGACGCGCGTCGCGCGCGCACCCTTCACGCGCACCGTCGCGCCACAGTGCTCACAAGGGAAACGAAGATGCTCGAGGCCCTCGAGGCGGCCGCTTCGGGACTTCCAGTCGCCGATGCGGTAGGACACGAACTCCAGCGCGCACGTCTCCCGGAAGTCGCTGAACGGGAAGACGCTCTTGAAGACGGCCTGCAGACCGACGTCCTGCCGTTCCTTCGGCAGGAGATCCATCTGGAGGAAGTCCTCGTAGGACCTGCGCTGGACGTCGATGAGGTTCGGAAGAGGCAGGAAAGAGCGGATCTTACCGAAGGTCGAGCGCTCTTTCGCGCCGGGGGCGAAGGTGCGTGGGTTCATGGGGTCAGGTTCCTCTCATGGCCGCGCGCAGGCCGGGGAAGTACGCGCGATGGGAGCGTCGAAGAACGAGTACGGACGAAGACTTCGACCGGGGGAAACCAATCCGTGGTTTCTCCCGGACCGCTTCCGGGCTACTTCACGTCCACCTTCGCGCCCGCGTCCTCGAACTTCTTCTTGATCGACGCGGCCTCGTCCTTCGAAATGCCCTCCTTGACCGTACCGAGATTCTCGACGAGGTCCTTCGCTTCCTTGAGGCCGAGCGAGCTGTTGACCTCGCGGACGGCCTTGATGACGTTGATCTTGTTCGGGCCGGCTTCCTTGAGAACGACCGTGAACTCGGTCTGCTCCTCGGCGGCGGCGGCGGCCGGGGCGGCGGCGGCGGCCGCCGCCGGGGCGGCCATCATCGCGGCGGAGACGCCGAACTTCTCCTCGAGGGTCTTCACGAGGCCGTTGAGCTCGAGGACCGACATCGACTCGATTTCCTTGACGAAAGCTTCGACGCTGAGAGCCATGGTTCTTCTCCTGATTCTTCGGCGTTAGGCCGCGGATTCTTTGGTTTTCGAGGCTGTGGCTTTTTGATTCGAAATCGCCGCGAGCGTCGCGGCGACGTTGCGATGGGGGGCGGACAGGACCGTCACGAGGCGCCGCATCGGCGACTGCATGAGGCCGAGGAGCCTGCCGACGAGCTCGAGGCGCGAGGGCAGGTTCGCGAGGGTCTCGAGCTCCTTCGCCGCGACGGGCTTGCCGTCGAGAAGGGCGGCCTTGACCTTCAGGTTGGGGTTCGTCTTGCCGAAGGTGTGCAGCACCTTCGCGAGAGCGACGACGTCGGTCTGGCTGTACGCGACGCCCGTCATCCCGGTGAAGTGCTCTTTGAGGGACCCGAGGGGCTTGCCTTCGAGCGCACGCAGGGCGAGCGTGTTCTTGACGACGACGTAGCCCGAGTTCGCTCCCTTGATCTGGCGACGCAGGTCCGTGACGGCCGGGACCGTCAGGCCCTTGTAGTCGATGAGGAACGCGTGGGCTGCCTTCGCGACCGTGCCCTCAATCTGCTGGATCTCTTCGTTCTTGGCGGTGCGGATCGCGGTCATCAGACGCCCTTCCCGACGAGCTTCTCGGCGGCGGAAGGATCGACCGCGATGCCGGGGCCCATCGTCGATGAGAGAACGACCGAGCGCATGTACTTGCCCTTGGCGGTGGCCGGCCTGGCCTTCTGAACCGCGGTGAGAAGGGCCTCGGTGTTCTCGGCGAGCTGCTTTTCGCCGAACGAGACCTTTCCAACCGGCACGTGGATGATGGCGGTCTTGTCGACGCGGAACTCGATCTTGCCGGCCTTGAGCTCCGTGACGGCTTTCGTGACGTCGAACGTGACAGTGCCGGCTTTCGGGTTCGGCATCAGGCCGCGGGGCCCGAGCAGCTTGCCGAGACGGCCGAGCGACTTCATCATGTCCGGTGTCGCGACGAGCGCCTCGAAATCGAGCATGCCGCCCTGGATCTTCGCGACGAGGTCGTCGCCTCCCACGAGATCGGCGCCGGCCGCTTCGGCTTCCTTGATCTTTTCGCCCGAGGCGACGACGGCGACTCGGGTCGTCTTGCCGAGCCCGTGCGGCAGCACGACCGTGCCGCGCACCATCTGGTCCGCGTGCTTGGGATCGACTCCGAGACGCAGCGCGACCTCGACCGTTTCGTTGAACTTGGCGAACGCCGCCGACTTGACGAGGGCGACGGCCTGAGGCACGTCGTAGACCTTCGCCTTGTCGACTTTCGCGGCGGCCGCGGTGAATTTCTTGCCACTCATGATGTTTCTACTCCGGAGTCGGTCGCGGCGTCAGCCGACGACCTCGATTCCCATGGATCGGGCCGTTCCCTCCACCGACTTGACGGCGGCGGCGAGATCGACGGTGTTCAGGTCGACGAGCTTGAGCTTCGCGATCTCCTCGACCTGCTTTTTCGTGACTTTTCCGACCTTCGTCTTGTTCGGCACGCCCGAGCCCTTCTCGAGCTTCGCCGCCTTCTTCAGCAGCACGGACGCCGGGGGCGTCTTCGTGATGAAGGAGTAAGACCGGTCCGAGTAGACCGTGACGACGACGGGGATGATGAGCCCCGCGTCCTTCGCCGTCTTCGCGTTGAAGGCCTTGCAGAAGTCCATGATGTTGACGCCCTGCGGGCCGAGCGCCGTGCCGACAGGCGGAGCGGGCGTGGCCTTCCCCGCCTCGATCTGGAGCTTCACGTAACCCGTTACCTTCTTTGCCATGTGCGACTCGCTTTTCCCTAGAGCTTCTGAACCTGGACGAATTCGAGTTCGACCGGCGTCGGCCGGCCGAAGATGGTGACGAGCACGCGGAGCGTGGAGCGCTCGAGGTTGATGTCCTCGACGAGCCCCGTGAACTCCTTGAAGGGGCCGTCGGTGATCTTCACCTGCTCGCCGCGCTCGTAGACGTAGCGCGGCTTCGGCTTCTCCTTCGACTCGGCGGTGTGGTGGAGGATCGAGTCGACCTCCTCCCGCGTGAGCGGGACGGGCGCCTTCGAAGAGCCGCCCACGAAACCGGTCACCTTCGGCGTGTTGCGCACGAGGTGCCAGGTCTCGTCGGACATCTCCATCTGGACGAGGACGTAGCCCGGGAAGAATTTCCGCTCGACGTTGCGCCGCTTGCCGGCCTTCATCTCGACGACCGTCTCCTTCGGCACGCGGATCTCGCCGAAGTGGGCCTCCATGCCGAGGGCCTTGATGCGGTTCGTCAGCTCGAGAACGACGCGGTCCTCGAACCCCGAATACGTGTGCACGATGAACCAGTCCATCGGCGCCGCGGCGGGAGCCGAAGTGGCCGTCGTCTGATCCTGCGGGTCGGTGGTGCTCACGGGTGTGTCCGTCCTTTATCGTCAGCTGCCGAAAGCCGCGAAGAGCTTGTTCACGAGCGGCGTCACGGCCGTGTCCACGAGAAACAGGAAGACTCCGACGAGGGTGGTGTAGACGATGACGACGGTGGTCGTGCCGACGACTTCTTCACGGCCGGGCCACGAGACCTTTCCCGATTCCTTCCTGACCTCGGAGAGAAAGCCGCGAAAGTGATGCCAACGCTCGATCGGGTTCATGTCTTTTTGTTCGTCCTCAAGTTCGTGGTTTCGTCGTCTTCGTTCGTTCGTCGTCGTGCGGTCCGTTCGGCCTTTGGCAGGGGTGCGGGGATTCGAACCCCGAACCTACGGTTTTGGAGACCGCCGCTCTAGCCAGTTGGAGCTACACCCCTGTGAGAAGGTTGGAAAGGCGCTCTTGGAGCGGGAGACGGGATTCGAACCCGCGACCAACAGCTTGGAAGGCTGTGACTCTACCCCTGAGTTACTCCCGCGAAAGGAAGCCGTGAAGCTGGAGCCCACGAGCAGATTTGAACTGCTGACCCCGTCCTTACCAAGGACGTGCTCTACCGACTGAGCTACGTGGGCCGGCGTGAATTTCGAGAAAAAATCAGCCGGCAGAACCTGACCACCATTTCTCGCTTCGCGAAAAATGGTGGGCAGAGAGGGATTTGAACCCCCGTAGCACGTGAGTGCGGCAGATTTACAGTCTGCTGCCATTAACCGCTCGGCCATCTGCCCGCTCCCCGTTCTTCGTCGATCCCGATCTCCGGCCCTACGGAGACTCACCGTGGAGCTGGCGATGGGACTCGAACCCGCAACCTGCCGATTACAAATCGGCTGCTCTACCTTATTGAGCTACGCCAGCGTTCGCGTTCCCGCCGAAGAGAGTTCGACCGTGCAACCCGGACTGGTAACTGAAGCGGTGGCACGGCTTCGCGCACCTCGGCCAAGGCGCGAACTGTGGTTTATACCAGTCTGCTCCCAGGCGCGTCAAGCCATTTTCATGCCGGGTTGCTCCGGGGAGGTCCGGCGCCTCACCCAGTCGAAGGCGAGGATCCCCGCAGCCACGGCTACGTTGAGGGAGCCCGTTCCCGGGCGCATGGGAATGGAAATCAACCGATCGCAGGATTCCTTCGTGAGCCTCCTGAGCCCCGTCCCCTCCGAGCCGAGACAGAGGACCACGTCGCCGGAAATATCGACGCTGTAAAGGCTTTCGCCTTCCATGGCGGCCCCGAAGACCCAGAAGCCGGCTTCCTTCGCCTGCGCGATGAAACGGGCCGCGTTGACGACCCTGCCCACCTTCACGCGCTCCAGCGCTCCGGCCGAGGCCTTCGAGACGGTCTCATTGAGCCCGGCGGAATGACGCTCGGTGAGGACGACCGAGACCCCCGCGGCCGCGGCGGTCCTCAAAACCGACCCCAGGTTGCCGGGATCGGTCACCTCGTCGAGAAACAGGACGCAGCGGTTCCTCTTCTCCCCCGCGAGGCACTCCTCCACGGTGTCGTATTCGCGCTCCGCGACGCGCGCCGCGACTCCGTTGTGCGCGCGGCCCGCGGCACGGTCGAGCTCCTCCTTCGCGACGATGCGGACGGAAACGCCCTTCCCTCGCGCCAGCTCCTCGATTTCCGCGGCACGCGCGTCCTTGCGGCCGCGCTGCACGAGAAGCGCCTCGACGGAGCGCGGCCGCCGCTCGAGCACCTCGCGCACCGGGTGGAAGCCGGAGACGATCACTCGTCCTCGTCGCCGGCGACGAGGACGAGGACCGTCGCCGCCACGCCCACGCCGCGGCCGAAATCGGTCAGGCCGTTGCCCGACGAAACCTTGACGGAGACACGGTCGACGGAGGTGCCGAGAAGCGCCGCGATGTTCGCGCGCATAACCTCGCGGTGCTCCGCGATGCGGGGCCGCGCCGCGAGAATCGTCACGTCCACGTTTCCGATCTCGGGGTGGTCCGTGAGCTCGCGCACGTGGCGCACGAGCGCCTCACCCGCCGCGCTCTTCCACTCCGGGCGATCCGTGCCGAATACCGAGCCGAGGTCTCCCGCGGCGGCTGCACCGAGGAGCGCGCCGGCGAGGGCGTGCAGAACGACGTCTCCGTCCGAGTGCCCGACGGGCCCCGCGTCCGAGGGAATCGTGACGCCGCCGAGGACGCACGGGCGCCCGGCCGCGAGAGGATGCGCGTCGAAGCCGTGCCCGATCCTCATGCTCTAGGTCCGGGCGAGAAAGGCCTCGGCCCAGGCGAGGTCCTCGGGATACGTGATCTTGATGTTCCAGCGCGACGTGAGAACGACGGTCACGAGGCCGCCGGTTCGCTCCACGAGCTCGGCGTCGTCGGTGGCTTCGGGGCCGCCCTCTTTCGCCACGGCGGGCCGGAACAGGCCCGCGCGGAAGACCTGCGGCGTCGTGGCCGCGAAGAGGTCGCCTCGCGGGACGGTTCCTCCCACCGTTCCGCCGGAGACGCGTTTAACCGTCTCGACGATCGAGTAGCCCGCGATGGCGGCTCCCGTTTTCTCCGCCGCGTCCACGACCGCCGCCACTTCGGCGGGATCGACGAGCGGGCGGGCGGCATCGTGGACGAGGACGAGGTCGTCGTCGCTCTCGAACCGCGCCGCCGCGAACGCGCGCGCGACGGACTCGCGCCGCGTCACGCCGCCGTCGACGAGCGTGCAGGGGATGGGAGCCTCCGCCAGAACTTTCCGGAAGGCGTCTTCGTGGCCCGGCGAGATCGCGATCACCGCCTCCCGCACGCGTTTCGACGCGGCGAGGCGCTCGAGCGCGTGCAGGAGCATGGGCCGCCCCGCGAGCGGGACGAGCGCCTTCGGCCCGGCGTCGTGGAAGCGCGTCCCGAAGCCGGCCGCGGGGATGAGCGCGACGGCGCGAACCATCACCGGGCCAGCACTTCCGCTTCCTTCGTCTTCAAGACGTGCTCGACCTCGGCGACGCTCTTGTCCGTCATCTTCTGGACCTCGTCGAGAGCGCGCTTCTCGTCATCGGCCGAGGTCGCGGAGGCCTTCGCCTCCTTCTTGATCGCGTCGTTCCCCTCGTGGCGATGATGGCGGATCTCGACTTTCGCTTGCTCCGCGAAGCCGTGGGCCTTCTTGACGATCTCCTTGCGTCGCTCTTCCGTGGGTTGCGGGACGGGGATGCGTACGACCTTTCCGTCCGAGGACGGGTTCAGGCCAAGGTCGCTCGTCCGGATGGCCTTCTCGATGGCCGGACAGAGCGAAGGCTCCCAGGGAGACGCGAGGAGCAGCGTCGCGTCCGGCGCCGAGAGGTTCGCGACCTGGTTCAGCGGAGTCGGCGTGCCGTAGTACTCCACGAGAACTCCCTCGAGGATCCCGACGGACGCGCGGCCCGTGCGCAGGTGCTTGAGCTCGGTCTTGAGCGCCTCGAGAGTGGCGTGCATGCGGCGTTCGGTTTCCTTCTTGATCTCGGCAATCGTCGGCATGGTTCTCGGCTCCTTCGCCCGGCTCTTGATGAGATCAGGCCTTCACGGCGTCCACCACGCTCCCGACCGGCTCTCCGAGGACGACCCTCCGGATGTTTCCGGGCACGAGGAGGTTGAAGACGCGAATGGGCATTTTGTTGTCCCGGCAGAGGGCGATCGCGGTGGCGTCCATGACCGCCAGCCTTTTCTCGAGCACGTCCTGATACGTGACCCGCGGCAGGAAAACCGCCTTCGGATCCGTCTTCGGGTCGGCGGTGAAAATGCCGTCCACGCGCGTGGCCTTCAGGATCACCTCGGCCCGGATCTCGTTCGCACGCAGGGCGGCGGCCGAGTCCGTCGTGAAGTACGGATTGCCCGTGCCGCCGGCAAAGATGACGCAGCGCTTCTTCTCGAGATGCCGGATCGCACGGCGCCGGATGAAGGGCTCGGCGACCGCGCGCACCTCGAACGCCGTCATGACGCGCGTGTGGATGTCGCGCTTCTCGAGCGCGTCCTGCAGCGCGAGCGCGTTGATGACCGTCGCGAGCATCCCCATGTTGTCGCCGGTGACACGGTCGATGCCCTGCGTCGCCGCCGAGACGCCCCGGATGATGTTCCCGCCGCCGATGACGATGGCCACCTCGACGCCGAGGCGCGTCACCTCGCCGATCTCGTCGGCGAGGCGCTCGACGACCGCCGGCTCGATGCCGAAGGGCTGGCTGCCGAGGAGCGCCTCCCCGGAGAGCTTCAGCAGGACCCGGCGGTAGCGGGCTTCCACGTTCTCACTTGGCCAGCGCGGCGACTTCGGCGGCGAAGTCTCCGCCCTTCTTCTCGATGCCCTCGCCCACCTTGAAGCGCACGAAGCGGACGACGGAAGCGTCCTTACCCGCGCGCTCGGCGATGACCTGGGACACCTTCTTGCTGTCGTCCTTCGCGAAGGCCTGGTCGAGGAGCACGACCTCCCCGTACCACTTGCCGATCATCCCCTCCACCATCTTCTCGACGACGGCCTCCGGCTTGCCCGCCGCGATCGCCTTCGCGCGCGCGATCTCTCGCTCGTCGGCGAGCGCCGCCTCCGACACGCCGTCCCGGTTCGCGAACTGCGGGGCCAGGGCGGCCACGTGCATCGCGAGGTCCTTCCCGAGCGTCTCGTCCATGCCCTTCGTCTCGACGACGACCACCGTCTTGTCGCCGGGATGCGCGTAGAGAGTGAGCGCGGAACCCGCTCCGGCCACGAGGCGCGCGAAGCGGCGTACCTCGGTTTTTTCGCCGAGATCGCCGGTGAACGCCTGGAGGGACTCCGCGATGGTCGCACCGGCGTGGGGCATCCTCTTTGGGGGCGGCATGGCCGCGAGGACCTCGACGTTCCCGGAGGCCGTATCGCCCAGCGCGGCGTGGTCGAAGATGAACGACGTCAGCGCGTCTTTCATTCTCAGGAATTTCTCGGTCTTCGCGACGAAGTCGCTCTCGCAGGCCACCTCGACGAGCACCGCGGTGCCGCCTTCGATCTTGTAGCCGACGAGGCCCTCGGCGGCCACGCGGCCGGCCTTCTTCGCGGCCGCGGCGAGGCCCTTCTTGCGGAGGATCTTCTCGGCCTCTTCAGCGTTGCCGTTCGTCTCCTCGAGCGCGCTCTTGCAATCGAGCATTCCGGCGCCCGTCTTGCCGCGGAGCATCTTGACCATCGCTGCGGGAATCGCCATGGGATACCTCTTACATCAAACGGGGCCGGCGGGAGAAGCGCGTCCTCCTGCCGGCCCCGTTCTCTCTCGAATTCGGGTTCACGCCGGGACGGGGACGACGGGAACCTCGGGTTTCGCCGCGGCGGTGCTGGCAGCGGTGGCGGCGGTGGCTGCGGTGGCTGCGGTGGCATCGGCCACCTGGAAGTTTGCGGGCATCGGCTCGTCGTCCGCGTGGTCGACCTTGCCCACGAAACGCTCTTCCTGGGCGTGCAGGCCTTCGAGAACGGCGTCGGCCATCTTGCCCGTGAAGAGCTTGATCGCGCGGATCGCGTCGTCGTTGCCGGGAATGACGTGCGAGATGCTGTCGGGATCGCAGTTCGTGTCGACGATGGCGACGACCGGGATGCCGAGCTTCTTGGCCTCCTGGACCGCGATCGCCTCCTTTTTCGGGTCGATCACGAAGAGGACGTCCGGAAGCTCCTCCATCTCCTTGATGCCGATGAGGTTCTTGCTGAGCTTTGCCTTCTCGCGGTCGAGCTGGATGCGCTCTTTCTTCGTGAGGATCGCGTCCGATCCCTCCACGAGCATCGCCTCGACCTCCTTGAGGCGGCTGATCGACTTTCGAATGGTCACGAAGTTCGTGAGGGTGCCGCCGAGCCAGCGGTTGTTCACGTAGAACATGCCGCAGCGGTTCGCCTCCTCGTAGATGGCGTCCTGCGCCTGCCGCTTCGTCCCGACGAAGAGGATGTTCTTCCCCTGCGAGGCGACGTCCGTGATGAACGCCGCGGCCTCGCGGAAGCACTTGAGGGTCTTCTGGAGATCGATGATGTAGATGCCGTTGCGCTTGCCGAAGATGTACTTCTTCATCTTCGGGTTCCAGCGCTTCGTCTGGTGGCCGAAGTGAACGCCCGCCTCGAGCAGCTCCTTCATCGTGATCTGGCTCATCTCTCCCCCATTACCTCTTCGAGAACTGGAACCGGGCGCGGGCGCCGCGCTGTCCGTATTTCTTGCGCTCCTTCATGCGCGAGTCGCGCGTGAGGAGGCCGGCCTTCTTGAGCGCGCCGCGGAGCTCGCCGTTGAAGAGGCAGAGCGCGCGGGCGATCCCGTGGCGGATTGCGCCCGCCTGGCCCGCGCTCCCGCCGCCCTCGACGAGGGCGACGACGTCGAACTTGTCGACCGTCTCGGTGAGCTGCAAGGGCTGGCGGATGACCATCTTGAGCACGTCGTTCGGGAAGAAGTCCTCGAAGGTGCGGTCGTTGACCAGCACCGTCCCCTTGCCGGGGCGGAGGTACACGCGGGCGACCGACTCTTTCCGGCGTCCCACGGCCTGAAACTGGAGGTTCGTCACGGGGTTCGCTTCTCCCTATTCTTTCGTGCTTCTCTCGTCATCCCGGTCAGACCGCGACGGCGGCCGGAGACTGGGCGGTGTGCGGATGATGGGGGCCGGCGTAGACCTTGAGCTTCTTGAACATCTTCCGGCCCAGCTTCGTCTTCGGCAGCATGCCGCGGACGGCCGCTTCGATGACGCGCTCGGGATGGGTGGCCTTGAGCTTGCCGGCTTCGATGGAGCGCAGGCCTCCCGGGAAGCCGGTGTGGTGCCGATACATCTTCTGGCCGAGCTTCGTGCCGGTGAAGGCGACCTTCTCGGCGTTCACCACGACGACAAAATCGCCGGTGTCGAGGAAGGGCGTGTAGATGGCCTTCGTCTTGCCCGTGAGATGGCGCGCGACGAACGTCGCGAGACGGCCGAGCACCTTGCCGTCGGCGTCGACGACGATCCAGCGCCGGGACTGGTCGGAGATCTTCGGAAGCGGCGTGCGAGTGCTCACGGGAACAGCGGTCTCCGATCGGGGCGGTTGAGGGGTGCGTCACCCCGGCTGGAAGATTCCGGGGTCGGTCTCACGATGCGGACCAGGGAAGCATCGAAAGACCAGGGCCCCGACGGCACACGATAAGCGGGCTTTTGGCGAACCATCCACCCGCAGGGCTGTGAAAAATACGCCCCGCGACTCCCGGTGTCAAGGCGGATCAGGCTATTCGACAGGGCGCCGGCCTCCGCCCGCCGTGCTTGGAAGGAAGCCGGGTCACAATGAGCCGATGAGCCAGACGATTCTGGACGGGACACGCATCGCGCGCGCGATACGGGCCGAAGTGGCCGAAGGCGTGGCGGAGCTCGCGGCGCGTGGGATCGTGCCCGGCCTCGCGGTCATCCTCGTGGGTGACCATCCGGCCAGCGCCGTTTATGTCGCGAGCAAGGGCGCCGCGGCGCGCGAAGCCGGGATTGCCGAGCGCACGCTGCGGTTTCCCGCCGGCCTGTCCGGGGCCGAGCTTCTCGCCGCCGTGGACGGTCTGAACCGGGACGACGCCGTGGACGCGATCCTCGTCCAGCTTCCCCTCCCGAAGCACATCGACGCCGCCCGCATCCTCGAGGCGATCGACCCCCGAAAAGACGTCGACGGGTTCCACCCGGTGAACGCCGGGCGGCTCCTGCAGGGCAAGCCCGCGCCCGTACCTTGCACGCCGGCCGGAATCCTCGAGCTGCTCAAGCGCGAGGGCATCCCGCTTCAGGGAACGAGGGCCGTCGTCGTCGGCCGGAGCGACATCGTGGGAAAACCCACGGCGCTCCTTCTTCTCCAGAACCACGCCACCGTGACGATCGCGCATTCCAGGACGCGCGACCTGCCCGGCCTCTGCCGCGAGGCGGATCTCCTCGTCGCGGCGATCGGACGGCCCGGCTTCGTGACGGGTGCGTTCGTGAAGGAAGGCGCGGTCCTCGTGGACGTCGGGATCAACCGCCTGACGTCGCGCGCCGACGTGGAGAGGTTCTTCCCCGGCGACGCCGCGCGCCTTTTGACCTTCGAGAAGAAGGGCTCGACGCTCGTGGGCGACTGCGACCCGGCGACGGCGTTCCCGCGGTCGTCACGCTACACGCCGGTCCCCGGCGGCGTGGGGCCGCTCACGATCGCGATGCTTCTTCGAAACACGTTGGACCTTTGCCGAAAAAGACGCTCAACATGATCCTCAAGGTCGGCCTCACCGGCGGCCTCGCCTCGGGCAAGAGCACCGTGGCCGCGGGGCTCCGCGAGCACGGAATCCCCGTCCTCGACGCGGACCTCATCGTGCACGACCTCTATCGCGCGCACAGCGCGGGCGCGCGCGCCGTGGCGGACGCATTCGGGCCGGAGTTCCTCGCGCCGGACAGCTCGGTCGACCGCCGTAAGCTGTCCGCGCATGTCTTCCACGATCCCGCCGAGCTCGCGCGCCTCAACGGCCTCATCCACCCGCTCGTCCGCGACGAGCAGGCGCGCTGGTTCGCCGCGCTCGAGGCGAAGGGCGAGACGCTCGGCGTCGTCGAGGCGTCGCTCCTCGTCGAGACCGGCGGCCGCCAGCGCTTCGACATCCTCGTGACCGTCTCCGCGCCGACGGACGTGCGCCTCGCCCGGGCCGTCCGCCGGAGCGGCGAGACGGACCCGAACGAGCTCGTGCGCCGCATGTCGGCGCAGTTCTCCGACTCCATGCGGGAAGAGGTCGCGGACATCGTCCTGCACGCGGATGGGACGAAGGAAGAGCTGCTGAAGAAGGTCGACGAGCTGGCGAAAGAGCTGCGTGCGATCGCCGGGAGGCACTGAAGATTTGCTCAAAGCGCGGGCTTACCTGCGCCCCACTCACTTTTCTAAGAAACTTCGGACCTTCCGAGCTGCAGGAGAGCCCTCAGGCGTTGGAAGGCTCTCGCCCGGTGCGAGTCTCTGTTCTTCTCTTCCTCGCTCATTTCCGCCCAGGTGCGGGTCGCGCCCTCGGGGATGAAGAGCACGTCCCAGCCGAAGCCGTTCGTGCCGCGCGGGTGAAGCGCGATCGAGCCCCGGACGCGCCCTTCCGCCACGACGACGTCCTGCGCGGCCTGTCCCGGCCGCGCGACCGCCAGGACGGAGACGGCCTCGGCGGACCGGTCGGTGAACCCGTCGAGCATCTTCGCGAAGCCGTCCTGGCCCGCGGCTCCCATCGTGACCCATTTCATGAGCGGCCCCGGAAAGCCGCCCCAGACGTCCACCGCGAGGCCCGAGTCCTCGACGAGGACGGGAACACCGAGTGCCCCCGCCGCGACGATCGCCTTGGCGCGGGCCACCTCGGCGAAGTCGAGTGACTGGATTTCGGGAATCTCGACGTCCTTCACCGCGACCTTGCGGCCCAGAAAGGCCGCCGCCTCGCGTGCCTTGCCCGCGTTCGAGGTCACGAACGTCAGAGAGATGAGCGCGTCCGTCACCGCGGGCGAACCGGCGCGCCCTTCTCGTCGAGCTTCACGCGATAGGCCTTCAGGCCTTTTGTGAGGCCCTTCAAGCGCTGCTCGCCGAGGGGCTCGAACACGAACGAATCGCTCGCGAGCCGCGCCGTCTCCTCGCCGACGACGATCTCGTTCGGGCCGGCGACGTAGTCCTCGAGCCGCGCCGCCACGTTCACGGTGTTGCCGAGGACCGTGTAATCCACGCGCCGGTCGGACCCGATGTCGCCCACGACGGCGCGCCCCGTGTTGACGCCCACACGCACCGCGACGTTCTGTTCACCGCGCCGGACGCGCTCCACGTTCCACGCCGTCAGGCTCTCGATGAGCTTCGCGGCCGCCGCCACCGCCCGGCGGGGATGGTCCGGCTGCGGGATCGGGGCGCCGAAGAAGGCCATCACCGCGTCGCCGATGAACTTGTCGAGTGTGCCGCCCTGCTCGAAGATCGCGTCCGCCGCGAACGTGAACACGGTCTCGAGAAAGCGCGACAGCTCGTCGGGCGCCATGCCTTCGGCGGCGGTCGTGAAGCCGACGATGTCCGCGAAGAACACACTGACGTCGCGCGTGCGCACCTTCTCGACGCCCGCGGGCCCTTCGGAGGCGATCTCCTCGACGACGCCCGGGGAGTGATAGCGCGCGAGGCGTTCGCGGATGCGCTCTTCGCGCGCGACGCGCCCCTGCAGGCGCGCGCGCTCGATCGCGACCGCGGCGAAGTTTCCGAGCGCGGTCAGGAGGTCGAGGTCATCCGCGGTGAACGTGCCGGTCTTGAGCGGCGTGTCCACGTGGAGGGCGCCGATGACGTGCTCGCGGTTCCACAGCGGGACGCACATGGCCGACCGGATCTGCTGGATGCGGATCGACTGGCCGGCCTCGAAGCGGTCGTCGGTGAGGGCGTCGGACGTCAGCACCGCCACGCGCTCGCGCATGACGGTCTCGACGATCGTGCGGGAGAACGTCTCGGCCGCCTCGGCGCCTGCCAGCCCCCTCTGGCGCGAGAGAGTCGCGACGAGCCGACCCGCGTCCTCGCGGAGGACGACGACGGCCCGCTCGGCGGGCAGGAAATCGAAGAGCAGGTCCACGACCTTCGAGAGAATCTGATCCACGTCGGGCGCCTCGATGAGCGTGCGGGCGACCTGGACGAGGATCTCGAAGATCTTCTCGCGCGCCTTTTCGGGCGGGTGCCGCCGCCCGGCGAGCGTCCCACCGACGTCCGTGATCCCGGTGCCCGTGGCCTCGAGGTTGAAGTCGCGGTTGAAATCGGCGATCGAGCGGACGAACGTCGAGCTCGAGTCGCTGATCGCCTTCGCCGCGATGCTCCTCGTCGTGGGCTGCTCGCGCACGTGAAGCGTGAAGGTGCCGATCAAGACGACGTCGTTCGCCTTCAGGGGTGACTTGGCCGCGAACTCCCCGTTCACCTGGACGCCGTTCGTCGACTTCAGGTCTTCGACCGTCCAGACGCCTCCGCGCTCGGACAGGAGCGCGTGCCGGCGCGACACGGAGAAGTCGTTCAGGACGATCCCGTTCTCGCTCGAGCGGCCGATGGACACGTCCCCGCCGGAAAGAAGGAAACGCCGGGTCTGCCCCTCGACCTCGTAGACGATCTCCAGCATGGAACGAAGTCAATTATGTCTTAGTCTCTAACAAGCGCGCCGCGGGGATGTCCGTTTAGCCCCGATAGAGCGCCACTGCCGACCCAGCGATCCGGTTGAGCGTAGCCCTCACGTCGAACAGCAGGTCGTCCGCAGGAATCTCAGGGTCAAGCTGAGCGGCTTCATATGCGAGCGCGATCGAGTATTCCGCGAAAGCGATCTCATACGAAAGTCGCCGAAACACCGGATCTTCAACAGCGCCGCCCCCAAGTGCCGCGGAAACGACCGCGTGGTCGAGGTTGATCAGTATCGCCATCGACTTCGGGTCATACACAGAACGGTGCTGTTCGCGTCCCAGGTGCTCGTAGGCGACTCTGAAGCCGCTCCGAGGTCGAGTCCGTCGGCTCCCGGTGCCACCGGCTGGATCAACCGAATCGGCGCCGTCATCCTTCGGGACACCCGCGCGCGCGATCGTGGGTTCCTCCCTGCCGGCTCGGCCCTTCCCGGGCTTCCCTGTTCCACGACTCCTTTCGAGGTCACCAGGGCGCTCAAGTCCCTCTACCCACGCGTCTGGATGGTCAGCGCCCTGCGCGGAATCGCCAAAGCGTGCGCCAGCCGAACCCTGCCGCGCGGAGACGGCTCTCGTGCCTTGCAGTCGAATACTCTGTTCCTGGAAATCCATGTTGAGCAGTTCAGCGATCCTCGCGGATTCCGACGCCAGCCTGCGCGCCTGCTCGCTCTCTCTGGCCTTTCTTTGCTCTGCCAAAAGCTCGGCCCGAACCTGCTCTAGTTTTGAGCCGATAAACCCTACCAGAACCGCCACCACCGGATGCTTCGGGTTGAGCTGGAGGGATCTCGTGCTGTCGTAGGGCTCGATAGGAGAGGGATGCGTTTCCAGGGCTGGTACGTCGATCTCGCCGAACAGGTATGAGCCGAACTCTTTTCTATCGACGCCCGCCCGTTCGATCGCCACCAGGTTACCCGGCCCAGAAGTGATTGAAACTCCCTGATCCGGCTCGGGGAGAGGCACTCGGGCGACCTTGACAGTCAGTTCGACATCACCGATGACCTTCGCTTGTTTCGCATCAGGTCGGAATGTCGCAGTCCGCGACACCTCGGCTTCCCTGTACTCGCAAACATGGTTGTTCACCACGACCGTTGGCGTACTTGCCCGAAAGAATCCCAAGTGTCGTTCGATGTACTGGATAACGGAAGCCGTCTCCAGCTTCTGCAATTCGACATCCGAGATCGTAACAATCGTCCCTGCAGAGGCCGCAACCTTTTCGTCGCGGACAAGCCAACTCACAGGAATGTCTGAGCCATCCGACGCCCGTATCTGATCGCGCGTGAGCTCTACAACGTTGCGTCGCTCGCCCCGAACCGTGTCGATCTGAAGTGAATTAGCGATGCCGAATGCTGCCGACTTTCCCGTGCCGAACTTTCCACGGCCGGGCCTGCCGGCGCGGCGCTCGCGGTTCTCGGCGTGCATCGTAAAGTAGTTCGGTAGGTCGGACGCAGACATCCCGCAGCCGTTGTCAGCGATCGAGATCCTCTTCCTTCGAGCATCGACTCTGACATCCACCTTCGGCGCAGTACCCTTGTCGATGTACTGCAACGAGTTGACGACGTATTCCCAGACTACGGCCGCTTCCGTCTTGAACGAGGCCGCCGCAGCTAGGATGTCCCGACCAACGTGGGACGTCACAACAAGCCTGTCCGCCGGCTCTTTGGAACTCTTCACTGGCTCTCTTCTTTCCGGTCGCGGGCGACCATCCGGGCCATCGCTTGAACGAACTCGTTTAGCTCGGCATCATCTAGGAACATCTCTCGAAGGCGACCGATCTTTAGATCCCGAATTCGACCTTGCGCGTAGGCGTCGATTCTGAACACGTCTTCCGCTTCACGTGTCGACACAGTCACCCTCTCGCTGTTCCACTTCTGCCAAGCCGGTGACGCGAGAATTCGGGTGCGCTCGCGCCGCCATCGCCCTTCGGTGACAGAGTCGACACGTTTGTCCTTTCTCGCTCTGCGTAGATCGGATCCCAGAAAGGCCTGACCTCGACGCTGAACCCATCCCTGCCCGGCCGCCGTGAGCGTCCACCCGGTCCGGCCTGAGCCCGCCAGGAGTGCCCCGTTGCTTCTCTTCTTCGCGTCCGAAAGGAAGACGCGGATCAACTCGAGGTTTATCTGATCGGCATGTTTCCGCCAGGAGAATCTCCCGGGAGCGAGCTGGCTCGCTCTTACGGCGACGTCTTCCGTATCCACGACGTGCTGATCACCGCCAAGCAGGAATACGGCTAGGGTCACGATCTCAGCCTGGGAAGGCTGGACATTCTGCCGTGGCAGAGAGGGACCGACGCCGCTGCGGACGCCCGAAACCCTGCTTCTAGCGGCAACCATGTTCTAGGCCGCCGACCGGTGTGGGTTCATGTCTGCGCATAATAGCCGCCTGAGCGTAGTTACGTGAGCCACTGGCCAAAGGACCGCGCGTTGCTTCCGGCGAGCCTGAGGCACGCGTGGGCGGGCGAGCCCCTTCCGGACTGGCTGCTGAAGCGGGCCGGGCTGCCTCGAAAGGTGACCCTCGGAGAATTGGACGCGGGGTTCAACCACGACGCGGTTCGCATGCCGAGTGATCTTCCCGGCTACCTTTCCAAACTCGTTACTTCGAGGCGGTCCGCCATCAGGAACCTGCCTGCGTTGCAGAATGGTTGGCCTGAAGGCGTCGACCCTTCCGTCGTGCCCTGGCGTTTTCGGACCAGACACTGCCTGGAGAACGCCCGGATGTCAGACGACTTACAGCGGTTGTCCCGCGTTACGTTCGGAGAGCTTTTTCGGGTTAAGGACATGGGAGTGCTGTCCGTTCTTGACTTCGCGTCTGCTGTGGAGTCTATGGATCTCGAGCATTTGAGCGGCGGTCGGCCGACTGAACCGTCCGCGCACAACCAGGCTGAACTAGATGAGGCGTCCCAGCAGCTTTTGTTGAAGGCAATGGAGGCGCCATGGGCGGATGCAGTGAGCGCGCGCGACCCGCGCTTTGCGGGCACCATACCGAAACTAGAGGGCACCATCGCGCAGCAGCTTGACAGGATCTTCGACGTCGACACCCTCAGGTCTGAATCAGTCAAAGATGCCCGTGCTCTCGCTCGTTCGCTTCCCGCGATTGAGGAGAGGGCACGAGCGATAGACGGCCTTCCGCTAGACCTCGCGATACGGCAATTCATATCAGCAATTTCAAGAACACGAGGAGTGCGCTTGGAGACGCTGCTGGCTCGGCTCGGCTTCGGCGCGGATCCGCCGATTACTCTTCAAGAAGCCGCCGACCGAATCGGCACTAGCCGCGAACGCTTTCGGCAAATCCAAGAAGACATCCCGAATCGCCTTCCGCCTCACCCAGTCCTAATGCCTGCGCTTGACCGCGCGCTTGCGCTGCTGGCCCAAATCGCACCCGTGTCGGCCGAAGTAGCCGCTACGCGCCTTGTCGAGGAGGGGGTTTGCACCATCCCGTTTCATCCCCTAAATGTCCTCGCCGCGGCTAAATTATGTAGACGGCCTCCGACTTTTCAAATTCAAGAGCTCAACCAGAATCAAGTAGTCGTTTCCACAGGTATCCTTGCGTCGGCCAAGGAAATCTTGGACCTTGCCTCAAAACGCGCTCGCGCTTCGGGCGCAACAAACCCTCTCGGACCTCTCTGCGGCTCTTTCTCACAACGGTCTAGACGTCTCCGAAGGCGATCTGCGTGATCTCCTCGTGAAGCTTGGAGGGGCTCTCTTCGTCAAAGATGACTGGTTCCTAGTCCCTGCGGTGCCAGAGCGGAACAGGCTCTATTCGGTGACCAGAGCGATTCTCTCGGTGACGAACCCTATATCAGTCCAGTCTGTGCGGGACGGCGCGCGACGCCTGTTCAGTCGTCGTGGAAGGCGGCGTGATGTCGCGTTTGTACCACCGCGTTCGGTCATAGCGGAAGCCCTGCGTACCTTCGGCTGTTTCGATGTTGACGGCGCCGGGGAGGTCGTAAGCACGCGCGACACACTCGACTACCGAATGGAGCTGCCTTACATAGACCGGCTAGCTGTAGAGATCTTCAGAGACTCGGGTTCGAACATTCTCGATCGACGCAGTCTGTCGCGCGCCGCGGAGGCACGTGGCGTCAGTTCGAACTACTTGAGTCTTGCAATCGCGTATAGCCCCGTTCTCGATCGACTCTCGCCCGGAGTATGGTCGCTTCGCGGCACGTTGATCGAGCCCGCGGCACTTCAGGCGTTCTTGCACGCGAACGCCGGCAGACCGCGAGAGAAACGAATCCTCGGTCACGGCTGGGCGGACGACGGAAAACTCTGGCTTGCAATTAGGGTTCCTGCGACATGGAGCACGCTTTCGATCGGCATGCCTGCTGCGATCGCGAGGCTTGTCGCTGGCAAGCGCTTCGGCGCAAAATCCGAGGACGGTAGCTCCGCCGGCACGATCGCCCTAAACGACGCCGGAATGTCATGGGGTTACTTGCCGTTTCTCAGTCGATCGGGCGCAGACAACGGGGATATCTTGCTCGTCACATTTGACCTAGCGCAGGAAGAGGCAACGTTGGCCCTGACAACGGACGAGGGGCTCGAAGAACTTCTTGGAGCCTAGTCAGTCCGGCGGGGGCTCTCTCTCGGCCGTTCGGGAGAAGCGGATGCGGACGACTTTCCACACGGCCACCGGCTGCCCCACGACCCGCGCCGGCCGAAAGGTCCACCGCCGCACGGCGTCCCCGGCGGCCTCCGTCATGCCGGCGGGCCCGGGAGTGAGCACGTCGATCTTGCCCACGGTGCCGTTCGCCTCCACGACGATGCGCAGGACGACCTCGCCGCTCAGATTCAGCCGGCGCGCCACCTCCGGGTATCGGGCATCCACGCGCGTCACGAGGACGGGAGGCTCGGCTCCGTCCGGAAGCGAGGCGAGCGGCGCCCGCGGGAGAGCCGGCACGGCCGCGGCGGAAGCGGGGGCCGGAAGCGCGGGAGTCCCCGCGGCCGCGGCGGGCGCCGGGGTTTGCGCGCCGGCCGCCGGGCCCAGATCCCGGTCGGGAGCTCCGAGCGGCTGCACCTCCGGCACCACCCCGCGCCCGGAGGGTCCCGCGGCGATCGCCGGGACGGACGAGGGCAGAAGGCGTACGGAACGCGCGGGCACGAACGCGAGGGTCTTCCCCGCGAGGCGTACGCCGAAAAAATCGTGATCCGCGAGCACGACGTCGACGTCCTCGCCGTCGTCGAGCGTTCCCCACCGCGCGGCGCCGTAGTCGGGGGCGAGCAGGATCGGGCAGGACTCGACGGCGCGCGCCGGCTGAGGCGCGAAACCCGCCACGGCGGCCGCCCGTTTCTCGCGCGCCTCGCGGTCGGCCATCCGCTCGAAGCTGCCGGCCGGTATCCAGACGTCCCGGCCCTCCGCCACGACGTGCACCGCGTCGCCGCCGGCTTCGCGCACTTTGAGCGCGGTTCCGCGAGGCAACGTGAAGACCGCGGGGGACTTCGGCTCCGCCGAAACGCGCGCGGTCACCCGCTCGAGCGTGACGACACCCCGATCATCCGGCGGGCCGGCCGAAGGCGGTGCGGCCGGGCCGCTCTTCCTGCAGGCGCCGCCGAGCGCGAGAGCGCAGCAGGCGGCGGCGAGGGCGAGGCGGCGCGTCAGAGGCGGCCCATAAGCGTGGCGAGGATCGCCTTCTGCACGTGGAGGCGATTCTCCGCCTCGTCGAAAATGACGGAACGCGGCCCGTCGCACACCTCGGCCGCCACTTCCTCGCCGCGATGCGCGGGGAGGCAATGCATAAAGATGGCATCGGGATGCGCGCGGGCGAGAAGCTCGTTCGTGACGGTCCATCCGGCGAAGTCGCGCACGCGCTTGGGCTGCTCGGCCTCCTGCCCCATCGAAGCCCACACGTCGGTGTAGACGACGTGAGCCCCCTGGACTGCCTCCTCCTTCGAATGCGTGAGAAGGAGCGTCGTTCCCGCCGCGGCGGCGTCGGCACGCGCGTTCGCGGTGACGGTCGCGTCCGGCTCGTAGCCCTTCGGCGTCGCGATGGCCACGTGGACGGAGCACTTCGGCCCGCCGTACATCAGCGAGTGCGCCATGTTGTTCCCGTCGCCGACGTACGCGAGCTTGAGAGAGGCCAGCTTCCCGAACTTCTCGCTCATCGTGAAGTAGTCCGTCAGCGCCTGGCACGGGTGGAGGAGGTCCGTCAGGCCGTTGACGACGGGGACCGTCGCGTGACGGGCGAGCTCGAGGACCGTGTCGTGCGCGAACGTGCGGGCCATGATGCCGTTCACGTAGCGCGAGAGGACGCGAGCCGTGTCCGCGATCGGCTCGCCGCGCCCAAGCTGGATGTCGCGCGACGACAGGAACTGCGCGGTCCCCCCGAGCTGCGCCATGCCCGCCTCGAACGAGACGCGGGTCCGCGTGGACGACTTCTCGAAGATCATCGCGAGGATCTTCCCGGAAAGCGCCGTCCGAAAATCCGCCGGGTGCGCTTTCATCCGGGCGGCGAGGGCGAAGAGGGCCACGACGTCGGCGGCGGTCAGGTCGTGGATCGAGACGAGATCCTTCTGGAGCATGGCCTTCCCTTTTACACCGGATCGCGCACGAGCGGCATCGTCATGCAGCGCGGACCGCCGCGCGCGCGGGACAGCTCGGGCGCCGAGAGCAGGATCGCATGCTTGCCGGGCTTCCTCAGGTCGAGCGTCTCTCTTCCCAGCAGGAGATCGTCGTCCGCGACGACCGCGTACCCCTCGCGCGCGAGGGATTCGGCGGTGCGCTCGTTCCGGTCGTAGCAGAGGATGACGCCGGGTGCGAGCGCGAACACGTTCGCGCCGTCGGTCCACTGCTCGCGCTGCTGGTCGATGGGATCGGCGCCGCCGCAGAGGATGGGAACGAGGTCGATGCCGAGGGCCGCGAGCGCCGAGAGCAAGTCGTCCCTCGTGGTCCACGTGATCTCACGCGCCGTGAGGTCGGCCTCGTACACGTCCGCCTCCTCGGCGCCGCCGGAGAGGATCATCGGCCCGTAGCAGAGACACTCGCCGGCCGAGATGCACGTGAATACCGTGTCGAGGTGCATCGTCGCGCGCTGAGGCGGAATCGCCACGACGAGGATCTTCCGCACCCGCGAGCCCTCCCGCTTGAGGGCCTCCGCGAGGCGCTCGATCGTCGTCTTCTCCGTGCGCTCCGAGTAACCGATGACGAGCACCTCCGGAGAAAGCACGAGGACGTCGCCTCCTTCGAGCGTGGGCCGCATGCGCGCCCACGCGAGGTCGCGCCCTTCGCCCGCGGCGAACTCCTGGAACCAGAAGCGCGGCCCCGCCCCGGCGAACCGTTGGTGCCGGGCGAAGACCGCCCCGGACAGTAGGGGCTCTCGCCAGCGAGCGCGTGTCGCCATCGAGCCCCTCACCACCCGGTCGCCCACGACCGTGGCGGGATCGCGCTGGAAAAACCAGTTCGGGAGCGGCGGCAGCAGGTACAGGGAATCGAGGGAGCCGGTGATGGCGGGCTCGGCGCGCTCGATCCCCTCCACGAGGCCCGCCGCGAGCCTGCCGGCAGGAAGCTCGTTCAGCGCGAGGAGGACCGCGGGCGGCCATGCGAGCAGCCTGGCGAGCTCCGAGAGCACCTCGTTGCGCGCGGCGGGATCACGCAGGACCTCCTCGAGGAGCTCCTGAACGTCGAGCACCTCGTCCGCCACGAAGCGGAGCACCTGCCGGAACCGCCGGTGCTCCTCGCGCGCGCGGGCCCCGAACAGGATGTCGTCGAAGAGCAGGTCCTGCATCATCGAGGGCACCATCCGGTCGATCTCGCGACCGGGCTCGTGAACGAGGACCGAGCGCAGGCGCCCGATCTCGGAGTCGACACAGAGAGTCATGGCGGGTCTCGAAGGGGCGGCTCGGGCCGCCTGAGGGATGCTAACCTGAACGCTTGCAGGATCGCGCCATGAGCGAGGAAGTCGACTTCATCGTCTGTCTCAACTGCGACACGCCGTGCTATCTCTTCGAGTACGACGAGAGGAAGGGCATCACGAGCGCGTTTTGCAACGTGTGCGGAAACGACGAGACGAAGGAGTTCCGGCTTCCCACAGACGACGAGATCGAGGACTGAGCCGGTGAGCGACTCCCCCATCGACCGGTACGAAAACCCGCTCACGAGCCGATACGCGTCCGCCGAGATGTCCGCGCTGTTCTCGGCGCGGTCGAAGTTCACGACGTGGCGCAAGCTCTGGCTCTGGCTGGCCGAAGCCGAGAAGGAGCTCGGGCTCCCGATCCCCGAGGCATCGCTCGATGCGCTCCGCGCCCACCTCGTGCCGACCGAGGCCGAGCTCGCCGCCGCCGACGGGTACGAACGCGAGACGAAGCACGACGTCATGGCGCACCTGCACGCCCTCGGCGACGTCGCTCCCGCCGCGCGCGGGGTCCTGCACCTCGGGGCGACCTCGGCCTTCGTGGGCGACAACGCCGACCTCCTCCTCCTGCGCGCGGCGCTGCGCCTCCTCGCGACGCGCACGGTGCGTGTCATGGGCCGCCTGTCCCGGTTCGCGCGCGCTTACCGCGACCTCCCCTGCCTCGGCTTCACGCACTTCCAGGCCGCGCAGCCCACGACGGTCGGCAAGCGGGCGTGCCTCTGGCTCCAGGACCTCGCCCTCGACCACCGCGAGCTCGTCCGCCGCGCCGACGAGCTGCGCTTTCTGGGCTGCAAGGGGGCCACGGGCACGCAGGCGTCGTTCGTGGCGCTCTTCGACGGCGACGCCGACAAGGCCGAGCGCCTCGACCGCCTCATCGCGCAGAAGGCGGGATTCACGGACCGCCTGCTCATCTCCGGCCAGACCTACACGCGCAAGCAGGACGCCCTCGTCCTGTCCGCGCTCGCCGGCCTCGCGTCCTCGGCCTCGAAGTTCGGCAACGACGTCCGGCTGCTCCAGCACCTCAAGGAGGTCGAGGAGCCGTTCGGCAAGAAGCAGGTCGGCTCGTCGGCGATGCCTTACAAGCGCAACCCGATGAAGTGTGAACGCATGAACGCCCTCGCACGCTGGCTGCTCTCGATCTCGGACAACGGCAACTGGACGCACGCGACGCAGTGGTTCGAGAGGACGCTCGACGACTCCGCGAACCGGCGCCTCGCGCTCGCCGAATCGTTCCTCTCCGCCGACTCGATCCTCCTCCTGTGGGACGCCGTGACGGACGGGCTCGTCGTGCATCCCACCGTCGTGAGGCGCCACCTCGACGCGGAGCTGCCGTTTTTGGCCACGGAAAACATCCTCATGGCCGCGGCCAAGAAGGGCGGCGACCGGCAGGCTCTCCACGAGAAGCTGCGCGTCCTCACGCAGGCCGCGGGCGACCGCATGAAGGCCGAGGGCGGTGAAAACGATCTGCTGTTCCGCATCGCGGGCGACCCGGCGTTCGGCCTCACGCCCGCCGAGGTCATCGCGGCCTCCGAGCCCGCGCGGTTCATCGGGCGCGCGCCCGAGCAGGTGGACGAGTTCCTCGAGATCGAAATCGATCCCATCCTCGCGACCGACCCCGAAGCCGCCGCCGGCGAGACGCGCGAAGAGGTTCGGGTCTGAGAACGAAGAAAGAATTTTTCTCTTGTCTCTTTCTCGTCCTCTTCGTCGCCTGCTCCTCGCGCCCGCCCGCGAAGACCGCCGCTGATGCGAGTGGAGGCGAGCGAGGCCTGGCCTCTTGGTACGGGAAGGAGTTCGACGGGCTGCCGACGGCTTCGGGCGAGACGTTCCGGCCCGAGAAGATCTCCGCCGCCCACCGCACGCTGCCGCTCGGCACGGTCGTGGACGTGACGAACGAGAAGAACGGGAAGACGGTCCGCGTGAAGATCAACGACCGCGGGCCGTTCGTCGCGGGCCGCATCCTGGATCTCTCGAAGACCGCCGCCGCCCAGATCGCGTCGGTCGGTGACGGCGTCGTCCCCGTCACGCTCCGCGTCGTGACGCTCGGCGACAACTTCCGCGTCCGGGCCGGCTCCGACGAGCCACCCCCCGTGACCGCCGCGAACACGGCGACCCGCTCCGAGCCCGGCGCGTGGGCCGTGCAGGCCGGCTCGTTCGGCTACGAGGCGAATGCGGTCCGCCTGCGCGACCGCCTCGCCGCGCGCTACCCGAACCCCTTCATCGAGGAATACCGCGGGCTCAAGCGGGTGAAGTTCGGCCCTTACAGGACGCGCGAAGAGGCCGACGCCGCGCGTGAGTCGCTCGGCGAGATAGGCCTCGCCGGAATCGTCGTGATCTACCGGTAGCCACCTTCAGCGCCCCCGCGCCGGCCGCTGGAACGCGCTCCTGACGAGGCGGTCGAGGAGCTTCGGCAGCGGCAGCCCCGTGGCCTCCCACATCTTCGGGAACATCGAGATGGGCGTGAAGCCCGGCAGGGAGTTGATCTCGTTCACGAGCAGCCGGTGGGTGCCGCGCTCGAGGAAGAAGTCCACGCGCGCGAAGCCGGCGCCGCCGAGGACGTCGAACGCGCGGACCGCGAGGCCCCGCACCTCGTCGCGGAAAGACTCGGGCAGGTCGCTCGGGATGATCGAACGCGAGAGCGTGCCGATGTACTTGTCCTCGTAGTCGTAGAACTCGCGGCCCGGCACGATCTCGCCCGGGAGCGAGGCCTCCGTCGGCCGGCCCATCTCGCCCTCGAGGACCGAGCATTCGATCTCGCGGGCATCCACTCCTCTCTCCGCGAGAACGCGCCCGTCCACGAGAAGCGCCTCCTCGACCGCGGGCGCGAGGCCGGCTTCGGATTTGACCTTCGAGACGCCCACCGACGAGCCGGCGCACGCCGGCTTGACGAAAAGCGGGAATCCGAGGCGGCTCGCGCGTTCCACGATCGACGCGCGGCTCTCTTTCGACGTCCACTCGGCGCGAGAGAAGGCGACGTACTCCACCTGAGGCAGCCCTGCCGCGCCGAACGCGGCCTTCATGAAGATCTTGTCCATGCCCACGGCCGAGGCCGCGACGCCGAAGCCCACGTAGGGGATGCCGAGTGACTCCAGGAGGCCCTGCAGCACGCCGTCCTCGCCGAACGTCCCGTGCACGATCGGAAAGAGCACCTCCGCTCCCGCCGCGTGCCAGGCAGTGAAGAACGAATCCACGATCTCCGGCGTGCGTGCCGCCCTGCTGCCCGGCTTGATGCCGTCGAGCAGCAGCTCCTTCGGAGGACGTGAGAGCTGGCGTTCGAGCTCGGCCTTCGAGGCGGACGGCACGTGCCAGACCGCGTCCTTCCCGACGAAGAGCGGAATCGCCTCGTACGTGTCCTGGGGAAGATTCTCGAGAAGGCATGCCGCCGAGACGAACGACACGCCGTGCTCGCGGGACGGGCCGCCGAAGACGACGCCGACGCGCCGGCGCGCGCGGACGCGGGGCGCCGAGCTCATGCGCTCACCCGAGCGTCACGAGCCGCGCCGAATCGATGCCCTCGAGCGTCGAGACCGCCCTGACGAGATCCTGTCCGATCGCGCCGTCCGGCCGGTCGATCCGAACGACGGCGGCCGCCCGGCCATCCCTCCCTCGGGCGAGAGCGAAATCCGAGATGTTGACCCCGCGCGACCCGAGCAGCGTTCCGATGCGCCCGACGACGCCCGGCACGTCCCGGTTCGCGATCACGAGGAACGTCCCCTCGGGCGAGAACTCGAGAGAGAGACCGTTGACGGCCACGATCCGGCCGGGCCCGTCGCCGAACAGCGTTCCCGACGCGCTCCGGTCGCCCGCGGCGACGGTGACGAGACTCGCGTAGCCTCCCGCGTCCTCGCGCACGGAGTCCGAGACCGAGATCCCGTTCAGCTTCGCGAGCGAAACCGCGTTCACGATGTTGACGCCTTCGGCGAACGTCGAGACCACGCCCTTCACGGCGGCGACGACGCAGGCCTTCCGAATCGCCTCGGGAATTCCCGCAAGCGTGACGGTGAGCTGCTTCGGCGCCTCGGACATCGCCTGCCCCACGAAAGCGCCGACCGTCTCGGCGAGGCGCATCCACGGAAGCGCCGCGTGCGGGTCGCCTCCGGAGGGGAACGGCAGGTTCACCGCCGCGACGAAGGGCGAGCCCTTCAGGGCCTCGACGAGCATCTCGACCGTCTCCACCGCCACGCGGTCCTGCGCCTCGACCGTGGACGCGCCGAGATGCGGCGTGCAAAGCACTTTCGGGTGCTTCATGAGCGAGAAGTCCTTCGGCGGCTCCACGGAGAAGACGTCGAGCGCCGCGCCCGCCAGATGCCCGGAGTCGAGCGCGAAAACGAGCGCCGCCTCGTCCACGAGAGGGCCGCGCGCGCAATTCACGAGGATCGCGCCTTTCTTCATCGCCGCGAGCTGCGGGGCGCCGATGAGGTGCTTCGTCTCCGGGCCGCCCGGCGCGTGGAGCGATACGACGTCGGACTTCGCGAGCAGCTCGTCCAGTGAGACGGGCTCGACGCCCAGCTCGGCGGTGCGTTCCGGCGTCACGTACGGGTCGAACGCGAGGAGCGTGACGTGCCAGGGGCGCAGGCGCGCGGCCACGCGGGTTCCCACCTGCCCGAGGCCCACGAGGCCCACGGTCTTGCCCTGCAGCTCCGTTCCGACGAACTTCGTGCGCTTCCATTCCCCGGCTTTCAGCGAAGCCTGTGCCTCCGGAATCTTGCGCAGGAGCGCGAGAAGGAGCGCGATCGTATGCTCCGCCGCGGAGACGACGTTCCCGGACGGAGCGTTGACGACGAGGACGCCGCGCTCCGTGGCGGCCTTCACGTCGACGTTGTCGAGGCCGACTCCCGCCCGGCCGACGACGCGGAGCTTCTTTCCGGCGGTCAGGAGCTCGCGGTCCACCTGCGTGGCCGAGCGCACGACGAGGGCATCGTAGTCGCCGATCACCGCGAGAAGCGCTTCCCGGGAAAGATCGGTGCGGACGTCCGCGGAAAGGCCTTCCTTCGAAAGAACGGCGAGGCCCGTCCGGGAGAGCGGCTCGGCGATGAGAACTCGCTGCTCGCTCACGGAGCGCTTCCCGCCTTCGACCGCATGGAGGCCATGGCCTCCTCGTGCGCCTTCAAGTAGGCCTCCACGGAGGCGACGTCCATGTCGCCCATGTGGCCGATGCGCACGTTCGTGGGCTTCAGCTTTCCGTAGCCGGAGCCCGTCGTCCACTTCATGCCCCTGAGCGTCTTGTTCAGCTCTTCCGCATTGACGCCCTCCGGCGGGATGAGGGACGTGACGGTAGGCGAATGCGCGCCCGCCTCGGCGAAGACGCGGAAGCCGTTCTTCCCCACCCAGTCCTCGATGGCCTTTCGCATCGCGTGGTGCCGCGCCCACCGGTTCTCGATCCCCTCGGCGAGGATGTGGTCGAGCTGAACGTCGAGGGCGTACAGGAGCGGCAGGCACGGCGTCGTCGGCGTCTGCTTCTTGGCCGCGAACGCCTCGATCTCCACAAGGTCGAGGTACAGGCCACGGAACTTCTTCTTCTTCGCGGCGGCCATCGCGCGCTCGGAAACGGCGAAGAGCGCGAGCCCCGGCGGAAGCGCGAACGCCTTCTGCGAGCCCGTGAGGACGACGTCGAGACCCCATTCATCCGTCTCGACGCGCGTTCCCGCGACGGACGTCACGGCGTCGGCGAAGAGGAGCGCGTCGGAATTCTCGTGGACGACCTTCGCGATCGCGGCGAGGTCCGAGATCACGCCCGTGGACGTCTCGCTGTGAACGACGGTCACCGCGGCGTACTTCTTTTCCGCGAGCTTCTTCTTCACGGCATCGGGTTTGACGGACTCGCCCCACTCGAACTTCAGGACGTCGGTCTCGAGCCCGAGGCGCGAAGCCATCTCACCCCACTTTCCGGAGAAGGCCCCGTTGGAAAGTGCGAGGACGGGGCCCTCGACGCAGGAGACGAGCGCGGACTCCCAGACGCCGGTCGCCGAGGTCGCGAGCGTGTGGGCCGTGCGCGCCGTTCGGAAGACCTTCGGAAGCTTCTCGAGGATGCGTCCGTAGAGGTCCATGAAAGCCTGTGAGCGGTGGGAGAGCATGGGGCCGGTCAGCGCGTGCATCACCTGCGGCCTCACCCACACGGGGCCGGGGTTGAAGAAGCGCACCTGGCCGGGAGAGCCGGCGGTCGAATCGAAGTTTGTCATAGCGCAGGATTCTACGAGGCAACAAGGAGCGGCAGAAGCTCTTCTAGATTTTCTACGATTGCGTCAGGAGAACACGCTTCGAGCTCTTTTCGTGTCGCGCTGCCGGTCGGAAGTGCGATGATGGGGAGTTGCGCCGCCCGTGCCGTCGCGACGTCGATCGGCATGTCGCCCACGAACACCGCGTCGCGCGCCGGGACAGAGAGCGTGGCGAGCGCCATGAAGACCATGTGCGGCGCGGGTTTCGGCGGGAAACCGTCGTCGGGCCCCGCGACGAAGCCGAAGCGGCTCGCGAGCCCGAGCGCCTCGAGAAGCGGCCGCGTGAAGCGGGCCGGCTTGTTGGAGGCGATCGCGAGGCGGATGCCCTTCTCGAAAAGGCGCCGCGTGACGAGCTCGGCACCCGGCAGAAGCCTCGTGGACTCGAGCCCGACTCTCTCGTAGCGCTCGCGGAAGAGCCGCACGCCTTCGGCGACGTTCTCCTCTCCCACCGCCTTCGCGACGAGCACCTCGAGGCCGTGGCCGACCATCCGGCGCGTCTCGTCGCGCGTGACGGGCGGACGGCCGAACGCTTCGAGGACGACGCCGAGCGATTCGTGTATCGCCGCGTAGGCGTCGACGAGCGTGCCGTCGAGGTCGAAGATGATCGCGCGGGGATGGGATGGAAGCGGCGCCACGTCTCAGTCCACGACGAGCACGATCTTGCCCACGTTCTCGTTCGCGGCCATGCGGCGGTGGGCCTCGGCGGCCGCGGAGAGCGGGAAGCTCCGGTCCACCACCGGGACGAGCGAGCCGTCCGCGAAGCCGGGCAGGACGTCCCTCACGAACGCGGCCGTGAGATCGATCTTCTCCGCGACCGGTCGGCTCCGGAGCGTCGATCCGATGATGCGCAGGCGCTTGACGAGCACGATGCGCAGGTCGATCTCCGCCGAAGGCCCGGCCATGCTCGCGATGAGGACGACCCGTCCTCCGCGGCGGAGCGCCTTGAGGTTCGGCGCGAAGAGAGGGCCGCCCACGGGATCGAGGACGAGGTCGATCGACTCCTTGCCGAAGGTCTGCTCGATGCGGCTCAGGAACTCCTCGCGGGACGTGTCGACGGCGAGATCCGCCCCGAGGGCGACGAGCGCGACGCACTTCTTCGCGCTGCGCGCCGTCGCGACGACGGATGCGCCCGCGCGCCTCGCGAGCTGGATCGCGGCCGTCCCGACGCCCGAAGCGGCCGCATGGACGAGAACGCGCTCTCCCGCCTTCAGGCCGCCTTCCTGAAACAGATTCAGGTACGCGGTGAACCACGCCTCGGGAATCGCCGCCGCGTCCGCGAACGAGAGCGAGCGCGGGATCGGCATGAGCATGGAGCGCGGCACCGCCACTTTCTCGGCGTAGCCGCCTCCGGCGAGCAGGAAGAAAACGCGCTCCCCGGTGCCCTCCACCTCACCCGCCGCCTCGAGGCCGAGGATCTCCGGGGCGCCCGGCGGCGGCGGGTACTTGCCCTGCGATTGCAGCAGGTCGGCGCGGTTCACGGCGGTCGCGCGCACGCGCACGACGACCTCGCCGGGGCCGGGCACCGGATCCGGCGCCTCGCCCCACACGAGTGCTTCGGGTCCGCCGGGCTTCGGGACGAGGATGGCTTTCATGACGGGAGCTCCAAGAATTTCCTTAGAAAGATGAAGAGAGAACCGGAGATTTCCGAGAATGAGAATCGGGGAACTGCGGCGGGGTGCGGCGTCGCGCGATCCGTCACGACGGCGACGACCGAAGGATCGTTGGCACAAAGCGGCTCCCGGCCCGCCGCCGCGCGGCAGACCTCGATCTTCGGGTACGGCTCGCTGCGGAACCCCTCGACCACGACGACGTCGCAATCGCGCAGGCCATATTCACCTTCTAAGAAAACGGATAGAGCCGGTTTCTCGTGCGCATGCCGGTGCACCGCGCTTCTCCGCCCCGCGACGAGGATCGCGGGCTCGGCGCCCGCCGCCTTGTGGCGCTGCGAGTCCTTGCCTTCGACGTCCGTCTCGTACTCGTGGTCCGTGTGCTTGAGGGAGCCCACTCCCAGTCCGTCCTTCACGAACGCCTCGATGAGCTTCACGGCGACCGTCGTCTTGCCGGATTCGTGGGCACCGACGACGAGGAGAACCACCGGGGATTTCCTGGAAGGGTAAAGAAGGCTGCGGCGGCGAGCGGGCTCGAATGCTTTCAGGTCGCCCTCGAAGGACTCGATCCATGGATCGAGGCTCTTTCCCTCCCCGACGAGACGACGGTAGCGCGCCGTGCCCGTGAGGAGATCGATGGCCGGGACGTCGTCGCGGTACTCGTACGTTTCCGTCCGCCAGCGAAAGCGGCCCGGATCGAGGTCGTAAAAGACTTTCAGCAGGCGCAGGTACGCCTCGAAGGGCCGGAACGCGCCGCGGTCCGTCACGTGCGCCTGCACGCCGCCGCAGGTCTTTCCCGCGTGCTTCTGGAACGTGGGCCTGAAGACGTGCGGTCGGAAGACGACGCCTCTCAGGCCGAGCGCGTTCGCCGCGTCGGCCGCCTCGTCGGCGGAAAGCCACGGCGCCCCGACGAGCTCGAATGGCCGCGTCGTGCCACGCCCTTCCGAAAGGTTCGTGCCTTCAACGAGGCATCCGCCGGGATAGACCCATGCGGTTTCGGGCGCCGGCATGTTCGGGGATGGCAGCACCCAGGCTCCCGCGTCCGCGATCTCGGCGCGCGACGCGAGCCTCTCGCCGCTCTTCATCGGCACGACCGTGAGGTCGCAGCGAAGGCCGTGCTCGGTGTTCACGAAGCGCGCGATCTCCCCCGGGGTCATCCCGTGGCGGACCGGCACCGGGTACAGGCCGACGAAGGAGAGTAGCTTCGCCTCGGGCAGGTTGCCCTCGACGATCTCTCCGCCGAGCGGATTCGGCCGGTCGAGGACGACGACGGGAATTCCACGCGCGGCGCAGGCCTTCATCATGAGCGCCGTCGTCCACACGAACGTGTAGTAGCGGCTGCCGACGTCCGGCAGATCCGACACGACGACGTCGAGGCCCTCGAAGTTCTCGGGCCGGGGGGAAAGCTCCTCGAACGTGGAACCGTAAAGGGAAACGACCGGAAGGCGGGAGGGTTCTCCCGGCGCGACCGCCTCCATGTCCTGCGCCGCACCCCAAAAGCCGTGCTCGGGCCCGAAAAGGACGCGCACGTCGAAGCCCGCACCGAGGAGCGCGCGCGGGGCGGGGACGAGGCCGGACGTCACCGAGGCCGCATTCGCGAGAAGGCCGATCCTCTTCCCCCGAAGGATTCTTCCCATCCTCTCGTCTTCCGTCAGGAGAACATCGAGGCCGGTCGCAAGAACGGGAGCTTTCACCCGCTAGAGTCTACCGGGATCAACTCGGCTCCCCGGTAGTAGAGCCCGAGGATCGCGTCCCGGCGGAGGTCAGCCGCGGCCGGGGCCGGGATGCGCATCGCCCGCCTCGCCGCGGAGCGTCGCCACCGCGTGGGGAAGCACGGAGGCCACGGCCTCCAGACACTCCACCGCGCCGCGGGGCGAGCCCGGGAGGTTCACGATGAGCGTCCGCCCGCACACCGCCGCGATCTGCCGCGACAGGATCGCGGTGGGCACGGCGGCGCGGGTCGCTTCCCGCATGACTTCCGCGAGGCCGGGCACCTCGTAATCTGCGATGTCGCGCGTGGCCTGCGGCGTGACGTCCCGCGCCGAGAGGCCCGTGCCGCCCGTCGTGAGCACGAGATCGGCGGCGCCGGTGTCCGCGAGGCGTTTGAGGTTCCAGGCGATGTCCTCGCGCTCGTCGGGCAGGATCGTCTGCTCCACGACGACGGAGCCGGCGAGCAGGCGCAGCACCCCCTCGACCACGGCGGGCCCGCTCTTGTCGGCACGCTCGCCATGGTACGACCGGTCCGAGATCGTCAGGATCGCGACGCGCACGGCGCCATCAGCCGCCGATCTCGCTCATGTTGCGGGCATGCAGGGGCAGCGCCGACTTGTTCATGCCGACGAACATGGGGTGGCGCTCTTCCTTGATCGCGGCCGCGCGCGTCACGAGGGCGCGCAGCTCCTCGTCGCTCGCTCCCGCGCGCATCGGCTTCAGGAGGTCCACGTCCGCGTGCCCGAAGAGGCAGCCCTTGAGGAACCCGTCCTGGGTGAGCCGCATGCGGTTGCAGGTGTCGCAGAAGCGGTCCGAGACGGGCGTGATGAAGCCGAGCGTGCCCGTGTGGACGCCCACGGGCGACGTGACGGAATACTCGTCGGCGGGCCCGGCCACGAGCGTCTTTTGGATCGGCGTCAGGACGTAGCCGGCGGCGGCCAGGCGGTCCCACACCTCTTCCCAGCCCACCCAGTCCGATTCCTTCCAGTCGTTGTCGCCGAAGGGCATGAACTCGATGAAGCGCACGCCGAGCCTCTTGTCCTTCGTCATCGCCGCGAGCGGGAGAATCTGGTCGTCGTTGAGGCCGCGGATGACGACTGCGTTGATCTTCACGGAGTCGAACGGCAGCGAGAGGGCGAGGGCGATCGAGTCGACCACCGGCTGGAAATGGTCGCGCCGCGTCATCTTGCGAAAGTGCTCGGCCTCGGCCGCGTCCAGCGAGACGTTCACTTTCGTGAGGCCCGCCGCGAGGAGGTCGCGCGCCATCCGCGGGAAGAGGACGCCGTTCGTCGAAAGCGCGATACCGCCCGGAAAGCCGATCCCGGCGAGGTCGCGCACGATGTCCACGAGATCGGGGCGCGTCGTCGGCTCTCCGCCCGTGATGCGGATCTTCTCGATGCCGAAATCCGCGAGGAGGCGCGCCGCGCGGCGGATCTCCTCGCGCGAGAGGAGGTGCGGCAGCGGCCGGAACTTCTGGTCCTCCGGCATGCAGTAGAAGCAGCGGAGGTTGCAGCGGTCCGTGACGGAGATCCGGACGTAGGTGATGCGGCGTCCGTGCCCGTCGATGAGCGCTTGGTCCATACCGCCCCCTGAGAACCAGTCTAACTCAGCCGGACCTGTCCCGGCGCCAACGTCCGCTCTTGCCGCCGGTCTTCTCGAGGAGGGCGATTTCGCGGATCTCGATGCCTTTGTCCGCCGCCTTGCACATGTCATAAAGCGCGAGCGCCGCGGCGGATGCGGCGACGAGCGCCTCCATCTCGTACCCGGTCTTGCCGGTTCCCTTGATCTCGGTCGTGATTTCGACCGCGGACGTCTCACGGCGGGGCACGAGACTCACGGTGACGGAGTCGAACGCGAGCGGATGACAGAGCGGGATCCACTCGGCCGTGCGCTTGGCCGCCTGGATCCCCGCGAGACGCGCGACGCCGAGGGCGTCGCCCTTCCGGTTCACGGCGGCGTCGAGCGAGAGAAAAGCGGCCCTGCCGAGCGACACGAGAGCGCGGGCGCGGGCCGTGCGGACGGTCGGCCGCTTGAGAGAGACGTCCACCATGCGGGCCCGGCCCTCAGCGTCGAGGTGGCTGAGCGGCCGCGCCGGCCGGGCCGTCCGCCGGGGCTTCCCTTTCGAGCGCTTCATATTCCTCCGGGGTGTTGACGTTGAGGAAATTCGCTGGAGCGCCTCCGGCCATCGCGGCCGTGACCTCCTCGGGGATGAACACGGCGTGAAGGGCATGAAGCGCGGCGACGAGGGAGTAATCCCCGGCCTCGAGGCGCGAGCGGAGCGAGGCGAGCGCGGACCGCCGCCACACGGCGCACAGCGGCTGCGGCCGCCCGCCCGAGACCGGCACAACGGCGGGCGCATGAATCGCGTCGGCGACGTCGAGCAGAGCCGCGAGAAAGGACTCCGGGCAGCGCGGCACGTCCGCGGCGAGGACGAGATTCATCTCCTCCGGCGAGAACGCAAGCGCCGCCTCAACGCCGAATACCGCTGCCACCTCGGCCGCATCGTCGGTCACGTAGGGAAAGCGGGAGTCGCCGAAGGCCTCGGGGTCCTTCCCGACGAGGGCCACGCGCCCGCAGACGACCGCCAGCTTCTCGGCCTGATGGAGCGCCATCGGCCTTCCCCGGTAGGGCAGGCGCGTCTTGTCGCGGCCCATCCGCGAGGAGCGACCGCCCACGAGGACGAATCCATATGGCATCGTGGCGGGATGGTAACGCCTTCGCCGGCCTCGGATCGCATCGCGGTCATCGTGCCGGTCGCGCGGGAAGAGAACGAAGCACAGAAAGATTTCCTGGAAAGGGTATTCGGGGAAACGCCGGAGCTCGTCGACGTCGTCTGTGCCGCGGACGAGGCCGTTTCCCCCACCGTCCTCGAGGCATTCTCCCGGGCCGGAGCGCGGGTGCTGCTTTCCGACGCGCCCCGCGGCGCGCGTCTCTCTGCGGCGGCGGCCGCATCGGACGCGGAGATCCTCCTCTTTCTCCATACGGACACGATGCTGCCCGAAGGCTGGGCGTCGTCCGTCCGCGACGCGATCGCCTCGGGGGCCGTCGGCGGCGCGTTCCGGTTGTCCTTCTCCGGCGGCGGCGCGCGCATGCGCTGGGTCGCCTTCTGGGCGAATGCCCGCACGGCGTTCACGCGCGTTCCGTACGGCGACCAGGCTCCGTTCGTGCGGCGCGACGTCCACGAAAGGCTCGGCGGGCACCCACCCTGGCCGCTCCTCGACGACTGGGACTTCGCAAGGAGGCTCAGAGAAGAAGGGCGTATCGAGATTCTTCGGGACGCGGTGGAAACCTCGCCGCGCCGCTACCTCGAACGTGGCGTCGCACGAACGATCTGGAAAAACTGGAAGACGCTCTGGCGTTTCAGACGAGGAGCGAGCCCCGAAGACCTCGCAAGGGACTACAGGAAGTAGCCTTTCTGCCGGCCGGAACAGGTCTCTAGACGAGCTTGAGGATGTGCCCCATCTTGGCCTTCTTCGTGGTCAGGTAGTCGCGTGTGCCGTCCGTGGGAGCGATTTCGAGCGGGACGCGCTCGACGATCTCGAGGCCGTAGCCGTCGATCGCGACGTACTTGGACGGGTTGTTCGTGAGGAGGCGGATCTTCCGCACGCCGAGGTCCCGCAGGATCTGGCAGCCGATGCCGTAGTCACGGACGTCGGGCGCGAAACCGAGCTTTTCGTTCGCGGCCACCGTGTCGAGGCCCTGCTCCTGCAGCTCGTAGGCACGCAGCTTGTTCACGAGACCGATGCCGCGGCCCTCCTGAAGGAGATAGAGGAGCACGCCCTTGCCCTCCCGCGCGATCAGCTCCATCGCGCGCTCGAGCTGCGCCCCGCAGTCGCAGCGCTCCGAGCCGAAAACGTCGCCCGTGAGGCAGGAGGAGTGCACGCGGACGAGGACGGGCTCGTCCTCGCTCCACTCTCCCGCCACGAGCGCCACGTGCTCCTCGTGCGTGACGTCGGACCGATAGGCGACGATGCGGAACGAGCCGTGGCGCGTCGGCAACGTGGGGGAGGCGATGCGCTGCACGAGGCGCTCCGTGCGCATCCTGTGGCGGATGATGTCGGCCACCGAGACGATCGGGACACCGTGCTTCTCGGAGAAGATGAGGAGGTCCGGGACGCGGGCCATCGTCCCGTCCTCGTTCATGATCTCGCAGATGACGGCGGCGGGCACGAGGCCGGCGATGCGCGCGAGGTCGACGGACGCCTCCGTCTGGCCCGCCCGCTTCAGGACGCCGCCCTTCCTCGCCCTCAGCGGGAACGTGTGGCCGGGCCGCAGCAGGTCTTGCGGCTTCGTTTTCGGGTCGATGAGCGTCTTCACCGTCACCGCGCGGTCGGCCGCCGAGATGCCGGTCGTGGTCTTGCCGCGCGCCTCGACGGACACGGTGAAGGCCGTCCCGTAATTGGACGTGTTCTGCTCGACCATCGCGTGCAGATCCAGCTCGTCGCAGCGCTCCTCTGTCAACGAGACGCAGACGAGCCCGCGGCCCTCGCGGGCCATGAAGTTGATCGCGGCCGGCGTGACGTGCTCGGCCGCGAGGCAGAGGTCGCCCTCGTTCTCGCGATCCTCGTCGTCGACGATGATCACGAAGCGGCCCTGCTTGTAGGCAGCCGCGGCCTGAGTGACGGAAACGAATCCCACGTTCTTCGTCCTTTCGGAATTCCGGACGGCGCGGCGGCCGCCAGGCGTCAATTGTACCGGGAGGCGCCCGGCCCGCCAGCCGGCGAGCCGCCATCGAGGCGGAATCCTTTGAAGGGCGGCGCCGCGCGCCCGTGCGACGGGCGCCCACCCTGCCTCAGAAAGGATACCCGACCGAGAGCGCGAAGGCACCCGCGTCTTCGCCCGGCTTGCGGTCGAGCTTCAGGCCGTACTCGACTCGGATCGGACCGACCGGCGTCTGATAGTGGAGGCCGAATCCGGCACCGGACCGGAGTTCGCCGAGGCTCACATTCTTCGGATCGGCCCAAACGTTGCCGATGTCGAAGAAGAGCGCGACTTCGAAGCTGCTGGCGACCGGAATGCGCCACTCGGCATTCGCGACGAGCTGCACCGTGCCTCCGACGCCCACGCCGTCGGCATTCAGGGTCTCGCCCGGAATCCCGAGGTTGTCGCGCGCGAAGGCGCGGTGCGTGGACGAACCGCCCGCGAACAGGCGTTCGGGAACGGGCACGATGAGATTCGGAGAGCACGTTCCGGCGTCCCGCAGCGCCGGCGAGCACTCCCCATGGTTCCAGATGACGCCGCCGCGAACCGAAAAGACGAGGCGCGTCGACCTGTAGGGCCGGTAGAGCGCCGCCTGGAGCAGCGCCTTGACGAAGTCCGCGTCCGCTGACAGGAAAGGAAAAGCGTACTTGACGTCCGCGGCGAGGAACGTGCCCGAGCGCGGGTTCAACGGGTCGTCGCGCCGGTCCCAGGTCACCCCGCCCGCGACCGAGCTGATGCGGCTCGGCTGGTTCGCGCGCTGGTCCGCGCCGAGCCCGGGGTCGGAGCTCGGATCGACGAGCTCGTACTGGTAGCGCAGGCCCGTGCGCAGCGAGGTCGAGGGGCGAAACTCCGCCTGGAGAAAGCCTCCCGTGCGCTTCACGTCGATGTTCGACAGGAAGATGTCGCGCGTCTGGTACGCAGCCACGGAGACAGGAACCAGGCCGCCGAACAGCGACCGGTCGCGCGCGGACAGGATGATCCGCGGGTCGCGGTTCGAGATGCGCCCTTCCCCGCTCACCTCGAGGGCGCGCCCGAAGAGGTTGTTGTACGACAAGCCGAGCGAAAGGCGCGCCGAGAGCTGGGTGCCGGTCGCCTGCGGCTGGTATTCGGCGCCGACCGCGTATGTGAGGCTCCACGGGCGCGCTTCGGAGACGGTGACGAGCACCGCCCGCGACATCGTCTCCGGGTCGGTCGGAAACGTCGAGAGCTCGATTTTCTGGAAGATGCCGAGGCGCGCGAGGTTCTGCTGCGTCTCGAGGAGCTTCGTGAGCGAGAAGGGCGAGCCTTCCTTGTTCGCGAGGCGGTCCTCCACGATGAAGGGTTGCGTGCGCCGGTTGCCACGTAGGATCGTCTTGCCGAAGGTCACGCGCGCACCCTCGGTCATCGTGTACGTCACCTCCGCGCGCTCTCCCTCCGGCGGCACCGGATCCAGAAAGCGCGCGGAAGATTCCACCTTCGCGTCCACGTAGCCCCGATCCACGTAGAGGGACTGCAGGAGAGCCGCGTCGTCGCTGACCGAGGATTCGGAGAACGGGAGGCCGGGCCGGACGGCGAGTCGCGGAAGGAGCACGTTCTCCGGCACGGTCTTGACGCCCGCCACGGTCCGCGTCGCGACGATCGTGCGGAGCCCTTCCTCGACCTTGAACGTTACGTCGAGGGTGTCCCGCGAGGCGCCCTCCGTCACGGCCGGAGGCGAGACCCTCGCGTACCGGAACCCGTTGGCGCGATAGAGCGCCTCGAGGGCGTCACGGTCCGCCGCTGCGTCTCCATCCATGTATCGTCCGGACTCGAGGAGGCCGCGCGGGCGCATCTGGAGCGCGCCGAAGACGTCCTTCGGGGGCAGGCTGACGGCGCCGGTCACCTTCAAGGAGGAGATCGTCCATCGCTCCCCTTTGTCGATCGTGAACGCCACGAACTCCTCGTCCGCCGTCGTTTCGAACGTGACGTCCACCTTCGCGCGCGCGTAACCCTTTTGCTGATACGTGCGGCGGAGCCCGTCCTTCAGGAGCTGAAGCGAGTCTTCGTCCGAAGGCTCGCCCCGCGTCCAGGGTGAGTCCGGATGCGCGCGCAAAACCTTTTCGCTTTCGCCCGTGACCTTCAGGATGACTCGCGGCCCGACGAAGAGAGCGTACTGCGGCGTGACGGTCGCCGAGGCGGCGTCGTACGACTCATCGTCGAGGCGCACCTCCGCACGCGAGTATCCGGCCCGGCGGTAAGCGGCCGCGAAGCGTTCGGCATCCTCCCGCGCCTTGGTGCCGCGATAGGGTTTGCCTCTCTTCGATTTCGCTTTCGCGAGCAGAGTCGCTTCGTCGAGGGGGGCGAGCGGGGCCGAGAAGCGGGGAGCTCCCGCGAGGGCGCGCGGACCCTTCTCGACGTCGAACCGAACGTCCACGGAAGTGTCGTCGGCGCCGGCCTCGACAGCCGTCGCGATCTTCGGATCGAAGTACCCCTGCTCGCGCAGGACGCGGCGGATCTCGGCCTCGTACCGGGGCTTGAGGTCGCTCTGCCACGGATCGCCCGGCCCGAGGCTGACGGCGTCGAGGATTCGGCCCGAGGCGGGGACGCCGGAGGAGATCTCGAGACGCTCGATCCTCGGCGCCGCGGAGAAAACGACGACCACGATGGAGCCGGCGGGCGATGGCGATGCCTCGACGGCGAGGTCGGAAAAGAGACGTGTCGCGAAGAGGTTGCGGAGGCTCGTTCGCATGGCCTCGCCCGTCAGGGTGCGGCCGGGCGCAAGCTCGGTCAGGGCCGCGAGCCGGCGCTCGTCGACCGGCGCGTCGCCGCGAAAGGACAGGGAGGCGATTCCCGTTCCGTAGAACGTCTCGGCGGACCCGCGCACGGCGAGAAGGAGGGTTCCGGCGGCGAGCACGGCGGCGCGGGCGGTCCTCATCGTAGCCGCTGCCGGATGCGCAGCTCGAGCGAATAGATGCCGTTCTCGTCGAGCCGGGCCTGAATGAGAGCCGCGGGCGTGAGCTGGTAGTCAAGGGTGATGATCTGCTGCTGGTTGCTCGACAGCACGAAAGAGACCGTCGCGTTGAAATTGTTGCCGAGGCTCTTGCCGACCGTGACACGCGGCGCGTCGAACGAAGTGCGGGTGATCGTGGGGTCGATCTGGAACCGGTCCAGCCGGAAGAACGCCCTCGTCCGGCTCGTGACCGCCGAGGTCGCGAGGCTCGCGAGGAGCTCGCGCGCCACCTTCGACACGGAATCGTCGGACGAGATCGGCGCCGCTCCGACGGGCGCTCCCGCGATGGCGCTCTGCGGGATGTCGCCGGAGGTCATCAGCGAGACGATCTGCGCCTCGGACAGCTGCGGGTCCGAGGAGAACCGGGGCACGAGGCGCGAAGGTGTGCCCGTGAGGCCGAACGAGATCAGGTACCGGCTCACGGTTCCCCGCGCCTCGAGCTCGAAGAAGGGCTCGATGCGAAGCGGGTTCGAGAAGAGGACCTTGGCCGACACGATCTCGTAATGCTGCCCCTGCAGCGTGAGGCGGCCGCCCTCTTCAGCCGTGACCTCGCCGAACAGGAGCGGATGGCCCCATGTTCCGCGCACGAAAAGCTCGCCCGAGAGCTTCAGGCGAGCCACGTTGTTGCGCACCTCGATGGAGGACGCCGGCGCAAGAAGCCGGACGTCGAGCGCGACCGCGTCGAACACCGTCGGGTTTCCGCTCGTCACCGCGGCGCGTTTCCTCGCCAAAAGCGATGCGATGTCCAGCGAGAAGTCGCGGCTGTAGACGGCCCGGTCGAGGGAGAGGTCCCCGCGGACCGTGCGAAGGATCGTGTCGCCCAGAAGCACGAGATCGCCGGAGAATGTGGCCCGGAAGCCGTCGAACGGCGACGCGCGGACGTGCCCGACGTGCGCGCTCAGCCGGAAGGACGTGGGCCTGAGGCCGGACAGCGCGACGAAGCCTCCGAGATCCACCGTCCCGCCGTTGTATCGAACCGAGAGGTCTGAGGCCGTGATGCGGTCTTCCGAAAACAGGAGCGTGCCCGTGATCGACTCGAACGCGGCGCCGCCCGGCGAGGAGATGTCCACGCCGTCGAGCGATACCCGGCCCGCGAGCGCCGGCCTGGCGGCCGTTCCGC
>CABEAM010000014.1_pt1 | contig 55293 bp, 51 predicted proteins | sample 3132391 | NCBI WGS metagenome assembly CABEAM01 (sample SAMEA5534343, study PRJEB31848) | metagenome | biome: tundra; feature: field; material: soil | place: USA | collected 2013-05 | depth 0.45 m
AAGTGGCACAGAAAACATACCGCCGACGCGCCGCAAGGCGCAGGTAAGGGTGAAAAGGTGCGGTAAGAGCGCACCGCGGTTCCGGCAACGGGACTGGCAGGCGAAACCCCACGCGGAGCAAGGCCAAATAGGGTGACGGAAGGGGCGCCCGCCCCCGCGGCTTTCGCCGACGTCACCGGGTCGGTCGCTCGAGCCCGCTCGAAAGAGCGGGCCTGGAGGAATGACCGCCGGCCGGAAGGTGCGAACCGACCGGTTACAGAATCCGGCTTATCGTCCGGCCCGAGTCGCTTCTCTTCGGCTAAACTGCGCGGACCGTGCAGGTCGTCGTCAAGCCCGGCGCGCCGGGTGGCTTCGTCCCGCTCCCGCTCCTCGCGAATTTTCCCGGCATCGGCGCGGCGCGGGCCCGCGAGCTGGCCGAGGCCGGGGTCGAAACGGCGCTCGATCTCCTTCTCCACCTTCCGTTCCGCTACGAGGACCGCACGCGCATCGCGCCGATCGCGGCGCTCGTGCCGGAGGGGCCCGCGACGACGGTCAAAGGCACGGTCCTCTCGGCGCGCCTCATCCGGACGCGGCGCCGCGGCTTCACGATCTTCGAGGCGATCCTCGACGATGGCTCGGGCCCTCTCCGCCTCGTCTTTTTCAACCAGCCCTACCTCCAAAGGTGGCTGCTTCCGAAGAAGGTCTTCTGGGTTTATGGGATCGCAACCCAGGCTGCGCGTTTCAGGCGCGGCCTCGTCATGGAGAACCCGCAGATTGAAGAGTTCTTGGAAGGTGAAGAGGGAGGGGGCGCGGATCCTCTTTCGGTCGGCCGCGTCGTGCCCATTTATCGCAAGTTGCCGGGGCTGACACCGCGCGCACGGCGGACTCTTGTCTTTCACCTTCTAAGAAATCTCGCAGACCGCCTCCCGGAACGCATCGAAAACTCGCGCGCGAGGGAGCAGAAATTTCCCTCTCTCGCCGACTCGCTGTGGGAAGCCCACTTCCCCGGCAGCGCGGGCGGGCCCGCGGACGCCGAGGCGTGGACGGAGCGCCGTTCGCCGTACCTGCAGCGCCTCGTCTACGAAGAGTTCCTCGAGTTCCAGGTCGGATTGCAGCGCCGCCGCCGGGAGCGCGCCGCCGAGCCGGCCCCGGTCCTGTCGGCCGACGACGCGATTCGAGCACGCCTCAAGGAAGCGCTTCCGTTCACGCTGACGGCCGCGCAGAAGCGCGTCATCCGCGAGATCGGGGAAGATTTCCGCTCGGGGCGGCCCATGCGCCGGCTCCTCCAGGGCGACGTCGGGAGCGGGAAGACGATCGTCGCCGTCCTCTCGGCGATCCTCGCCGCCGAGTGCGGCTTTCAGACGGCGCTCATGGCGCCGACCGAGATCCTCGCCGAGCAGCACTTTTCGTCGATCTTCCGGATTTTCGGCAAGACGCGTTTCCGCGCCGAGCTCCTGACCGGCCGCGTGAAGGGGAAGGTGCGGCGCGCCCTCCTGGACGCGCTCGCCGGCGGGCGGATCAACCTCCTCGTCGGGACGCACGCTCTCCTCGAGGACCCCGTCGAGTTCCGGCGCCTCGGTCTCATCGTGATTGACGAGCAGCACCGCTTCGGCGTCGCGCAGCGGACGACGTTCGCGGCGAAGGCGGACCCCGCGGGGGCGCGCCCGCACCTCCTCGTCATGTCCGCGACGCCGATCCCGCGCTCCCTCGCCCTGACCCTCTATGGCGACCTCGACGTGTCGACGCTCGACGAGAAGCCGCCGGGCCGCACGGCGATCGCGACGCGCGTCCTGCCGGAGACGGAGCGCGCGGTCGCGTTCCGCGAGATCGACGCCGAGATCCGCGCGGGAGGCCAGGCCTACGTCGTCGTGCCGCTCATCGAGGAGTCGGACAAGATCGAGGCGCGCGCCGTCGAGAAGCACGCGGACGTGATCCGAAAAGCGTTCCCCGGCCGCCGCGTCGGTGTCGTCCACGGCCGCCTTCCGCCCGAGGAGCGCGAGCGCACGATGGGAGAATTCGCGGCCGGGAGGCTCGACGTCCTCGCGGCGACGACCGTCATCGAGGTCGGCGTGGACGTCCCGAACGCCTCCTACATGCTCGTCGAGAACGCGGAGCGTTTCGGCCTCGCGCAGCTCCACCAGCTTCGCGGTCGCGTCGGGCGCGGCCGGCGCGCCTCGCGCTGCGTGCTGCTGTTCGGCCCGAAGGTCTCGCCGGAAGCGCGGGAGCGGCTTTTGGTCCTCGAGAAGACGGACGACGGCTTCGTCGTAGCCGAGGAGGACCTCAAGCGCCGCGGTCCCGGCGACGCGCTCGGGACGCGCCAGAGCGGCGTCCCGCTCTTCCGCGTCGGAGATCTCGTCCGCGACGTCAAGTGGATGAAGGAGGCGCGGGACGAGGCCGGAAAGATGATCGCGGACGGGCGCGACGCCGCCTTCGAGGAGCCGCTTTTCCTCCGCGCCGCCAACCTGCCGGCGGCGGACTGACGCGTCGCGTTCCGGGTTAACATCCGCCGCCGCGCGGCTGCCACGAAGTGCCGCGCGCAGTGGCGCCGTGGACCCCCAAAAAACGCTCGAAATCGTCATCCAGATCATCGTGTTGCTGTTCGCCATCTCGTTCCACGAGTCGGCCCACGGCTACGTGGCGATGAAGTGCGGCGACAACACGGCCCGCGACCTCGGGCGCATCACGATGAATCCGCTCAAGCACCTCGATCCGATCGGCAGCCTGTTTTTCCCGGCGATGCTCGCGTTCTCGGGCCTTCCCATCTTCGGTTGGGCGCGTCCCGTGCCCATTTCGCTCCGGGGCGTCCCGCACCCGCGCCGCGCGAACCTGTTCGTGTCGGCGGCGGGGCCCCTGTCCAACCTGCTGCTCGCCGTCGTCTTCGGCATCGGCGTCGTTGGTCTCAAGCGCCTTTTTCTCCTGGACGGTGATCCCACCATCCTCCGCCCGCTCCTGATCATCGGAGCCAGCTCCGTGCTCGTGAACGTCTCGCTGGCCGTTTTCAACCTCATTCCCGTGCCTCCTCTCGACGGGTTCGGCGTGGTCGAGAGCCTTCTGCCCGCCGAGCTGATCCGGGTCTCGATATGGATGCGCCGATTCGGCTTCATCATCCTCATCGTCGCGATGTTCACGGGAGTCCTCGGGTTCATCATGCGGCCCGTCCAGGATCTCGTGATCCAGTGGCTGAGGTCCTGATGTCTCTCTCTTCCAGGAAAGTCGTTCTCTCCGGCCTCCGCCCGACGGGCCGCGTCCACCTTGGAAACTACTGGGGCGCGGTGAAGAACTGGGTGGATCTGCAGGCCGACTACGACTGCCGGTATTTCGTCGCCGATCTCCACGCGCTCACGACCGACTACGCGGACACGTCCACGATCCGCGAGGCGACGCTCGAGGCCGTGACGGACTGGCTCGCGGTCGGCCTCGATCCGGAGAAGTCGGTGATCTTCGTGCAATCGCGCGTCCCGCAGACGGCGGAGCTGGCGCTCGTCTTCGGGATGATCACGCCCCTCGGGTGGCTTGAGCGCGTGCCGACCTACAAGGAGCAGATCGAGCAGCTTCGCGAGCGCGACCTCGGGACGTTCGGCTTCCTCGGCTATCCGGTTCTCATGACGGCCGACATCGCGCTCTATCGCGCGCATTACGTGCCGGTCGGCAAGGACCAGGAAAGCCACCTCGAGATCTGCCGCGAGATCGTGCGGCGCTTCAACGGCTTTTACGGGGACGTCTTCCCCGAGCCGCAGGCGCTCTACACGGCCACGCCGAAGGTGCCGGGGCTCGACGGCCGGAAGATGTCGAAGAGCTACAACAACACGATCGCGCTGTCCGACTCGGCGGCCGAGGTCGAGAAGAAGGTCATGAGCATGGTCACGGACCCCGGCCGCGCGCGCCGCGCCGACCCGGGGAACCCGGACGTCTGCAACCTCTACCCGTTCCACGTCCTCTACTCGCCCCCCGAGGAGCAGAAGCAGGTGGACTTCGAGTGCCGCACGGCGGCGCGCGGCTGCGTGGACTGCAAGAAGCACCTCATCCGCAACATGAACGCCGCGCTCGAGCCCGTCCGGCAGAAAAGGGCGGAAATCGTGTCGCATCCGGGATACGTTCGCGAGGTGCTCGAGGCCGGAAACGAGAAGGCGCGAGAGATTGCTTCGGAGACGATGGAGAAGGTCTCCGCGGCGATGCGACTGCTGTGAAAGACGGTAACGGCGCTTTGCGAGAGGGTCTTGCTCGTGGCTGAAGGCATCCGCATCCCCGTCCCCGCCGGTGCGGACCTCATGCAGCCGTACCCGGTGAAGCTGCCGCAGTTCGAGGGGCCGCTCGACCTGCTGCTCCACCTGATCCGGAAGAACGAGGTCGACATCCGGAACCTGCCGCTCCTCGACATCTGCCGCCAGTACCACGAGTACCTCGTCCTCATGCAGGAGCTCGACCTCGAGGTTGCGGCCGAGTTCCTCTACGTCGAGGCGATGCTCGTGCACATCAAGTCGCAGATGGTCCTGCCGCGCGCAACCGCGAACGCGCCCGAGGAGGACTCGCGCGACGAGCTCGTGAGGCGCCTCCTCGAGTACCGCAAGTACAAGGGCGTCGCCGAGACGCTGCACGAGATGGAAGCCGTGCGGCTCGGGCTCTGGAGCCGTGCGCCGGCGAAGTTCGAGACGCCGGAAGGGGAGGCCGAAGAGGCCGACCTTTCGGAGGTCTCGCTCTTCGACCTGCTCACGTTCTTCAAGGGCGCGCTCGACCGCTACCGCGCGCAGCACCCGCCGTCGATGGAGATCGAACACCAGAAGTTCTCCATCAAGGAGAAGATGGAGCAGATGCTCGCGCGCGTGAAGTCCGGGAGCGGTCCCGTGCCGCTGTCGGACGTGTTCCGCTCTCTTTCGGGCCGGGCCGAGGCCATCGCGATCTTCCTCGCCGTTCTCGAGCTCCTCAGGCTCCGTGTCGTCAAGGCGCGGCAGGAGGGCGAATTCAGCGAGATCTACCTCGACCCGACGGGCGAGGAAACGTCGCTCGAGGGGTACGAGGAGGCATACCGGTGACGACGCACGTCGCGCTCCTCGAGGCGCTCCTCTTCGCGTCGGGCAAGCCCGCGACGGTCGAGCGCCTCGCCGAGGCCGCCGAGATTTCGAAGGAAGAGGTCGAGGCCGCGCTCGAGGCGCTCGAGCAGGCGTGCGAGGCCGACGGGCGGGGCGTGCGCCTCGACCGCGTCGCGGGCGGCGCGCGCCTCGTCTCGCGCAACGAGTACGACATGCCGGTCCGCAACCTGCTCGGGCTGGAGGGACAGAACAAGCTTTCAATCGCGAGCCTCGAGGTGCTTTCGATCGTCGCGTATCGCCAGCCCGTCACCGCGCCCGAGATCGCCGAGCTGCGCGGGGTGAACTCGGCCTCCTCGCTGCGCACCCTCCTCGACAAAAAGCTCATCACGACCGCCGGCCGCAAGGAAGTCGTCGGGACACCGTTCCTCTACAAGACGACCAAGGAGTTCCTCGTCCACTTCGGCCTCACGGACCTGAAAGACCTCCCGCGCCCCGAGGACCTCGACGCACTCTATGGGGTCGAGACGAACGCGGCGCAGACGGAGCTGTTCCCGGAGAGTGACGCCCCGGCGCCTCCCTTGTCCGAAGAGACCGAAAGAGAGGAATCTTCGAATGGCCGCTGAGCGTCTCCAGAAGATCCTTTCCGCCGCCGGCATCGCGTCGCGGCGCGCGGCCGAGCAGATCATCCTCGAGGGCCGAGTGACCGTGAACGGCCATAAGGTCAAGGAGCTCGGCGTCAAGGCCGACCTCGCGAAGGATCACGTGAAGGTGGACGGAAAGCTCGTCCGCGTCTCGGTCGCGCGGCGGTACGTCCTCATGAACAAGCCGAAGGGCCTCATCGTTACGCGAGACGATCCCGGCGGCATCCCGACGGTCTTCGAGCTGCTGAAGGGGCGCGTCGGGGAACGCGTCGTGGCCGTGGGGCGGCTCGACGTGGAGTCCGAGGGGCTGCTCCTCCTCACCGACGACGGCGCGCTCGTGCACAAGCTCACGCACCCCTCCGGCGGCTGCCGCAAGGAGTACGAGGTGAAGTTGTCCGGCGTCCCGACGCCCGCGCAGCTCGAGAGGCTGCGTCGGGGCGTGACGTTGCCGGACGATGGCGTGCGCACATCGCCCGCCGAGATCGAGCTCGTCAAGACGACGCCCGAAAAGAACGGCGCCGGCGGCAACGCCTGGCTCAAGGTGATTCTCGGCGAGGGGCGCTCGCGCCAGATCCGCAGGATGTTCGACCTCGTCGGCCACCCCGTCACGAAGCTGCGCCGCGTCGCGATCGGCCCAATCCGCGACCGGAAGCTGCCTCCGGGCGCGTTTCGCGACCTCTCGCGGGAGGAGGTCGCCGCGCTGCACGCGATCCGGCCCGCGCCGCCCCGAGGGTCTGCACGCCTCCGAGCGCGGGCGTGAAGGGCCTCGTCGTCGCGATCGACGGCCCTTCCGGAGTGGGGAAGTCCACCGTGGGAAAGGCCGTTGCCGCGCGGCTCGGCGTGCCCTACCTCGACACGGGAGCCATGTACCGCGCGGTCGGACTCGCCGTGAAGCGAAAGGGGATCGCGCTGCCGCTCGAAGACGCCGAGGCTGTCGTAGGGGTCGCGTCCCATGTGGACGTGCGCGTGACGGGAAGCGCCGCGGACGCGCGGACGTGGCTGAACGGAGAGGACGTGTCCCGGGAGATCCGGACGCCGGAGATTTCGGCATACGCCTCGGCTGTCTCCGCCGTGCCGGGCGTGAGACGCCGCCTCGCGGGCATGCAGCGCAGCCTCGCGCTCGAGGGCGGCGGCATCCTCGAGGGGCGCGACATCGGTACGGTGGTCGTCCCCGAGACGCCGCACAAGTTCTTCCTCATGGCGCCGGTGGAGGTGCGGGCGCGCCGCCGGTTCGCGGAGCTTTCGGCCAGGGGCGCTCCTCAGACTTTCGCTCAGGTGCTCTCGGACATGGAAGCGCGCGATCACGCGGATTCCACGCGGGCCGATTCGCCGCTAAGAGACGATGGGACATACGCGCGCATCGACACGTCCGCGCTCTCGGTCGAGGAGGTCGTCGACCGCGTCCTTTCGGACGTGCGCCGGAGAGTTCCGCCGCCCGGTTGACCGGTCTCCCCCCGCCCGTCTAACATCAAGGGTTCCGGCCGCTTAAGCGTTTGCCTCACGGCAATTTAGGTGGCCCCATCTCAAGCCCGCGAAGGAGCACGAATACATGTCGCCCAGGGACCCGAAGAACGACAGCGGCCAGAAGGCCGAAGAGGGCGCGGACAACGGAGAGTTCGCACGCCTTCTCGCCGAGAGCGAGCGCTCTCTGAAGGAGGGAGAGCTCGTCCGGGGCCGCGTGCTTCAGGTGACGAACGACGAGATCCTCGTCGACATCGGCTACAAGTCGGAAGGGATGATTCCCCGCTCCGAATTCCACCACGTCCCGGCCGACCGGCTTCCGCACCCCGGACAGGAGATCGAGGCGGTGCTGGAGCGCACCGAGGGCCCGAACGGCTACGTCGTGCTTTCCTGGGAAAAGGCGCGCCGCGGGAAAGCGTGGGACCTCGTCGAGCAGGCGTTCGCGGCGAACGCGCCCATCAGGGGGCGCGTCCTCGAGCGCGTCAAGGGCGGGCTGTCCGTCGACATCGGCGTGCGGGCGTTCCTGCCGGGCTCCATCGCCGACTCGCGCCCCCTCAAGAACCTCGACGTCCTGAAAGGCCGCGAGCTCGATTTCCGCGTCGTCTCCCTCGACAAGAAGCGCGGCAACATCGTGCTGTCGCGCAAGGCCATCCTCGACGAGGTGGCCGAGGTCAAGAAGAAGGAAGCCGCCGCGGCTCTCGCGGACGGCCGCATCCTCAAGGGCGTCGTGAAGAACCTCACCGACTACGGCGCGTTCGTGGACCTCGGAGGCATCGACGGCCTTCTCCACGTGACCGACATGACGTGGGGCCGCCTCGCACACCCCTCGGACGCGGTGCACGTGGGGCAGGAAGTCGAGGTGAAGGTCCTCCGATTCGAGGAGGCGACGGGCCGCATCTCGCTCGGCATGAAACAGCTGAAACCCGACCCGTGGCACGACCTGCCCGCCCATTACCCGGTGGGGGCGCGCGTGCGAGGAAAGGTCGTCTCCCTCACGGATTACGGCGCGTTCGTGGAGCTCGAAGAGGGCGTCGAGGGGCTCATCCACGTGAGCGAGATGTCCTGGACGAAGCGCGTCAAGAATCCGTCGAAGCTCCTGAACGTGGGCGACACGATCGAGGCCGTCATCGCGGACGTGAACCCCGAGACGCGCCGTCTCTCGCTCTCGCTTCGCGCCACCGAGCCGAACCCGTGGGAGCAGCTCGCCGAGAAGTACCACATCGGAGACCGCATCCACGGCACGGTTCGCAACCTGACCGACTTCGGCGCGTTCGTGGAGATCGAGGAGGGCATCGACGGCCTCATCCACGTCTCCGACATGTCCTGGGGCCGCCGCGTGAAGCACCCGTCCGAGATCCTCAAGAAGGGCGACGAGGTGCAGGCCGTGCTTACGGCCATCGACGTCGAGAACCGGCGGATCAGTCTCTCGATCAAGGAATTCCGGCCCAACGAGTGGGAGGAGTTCTCGACGAAGCACCAGCCCGGCGACGTCGTGGACGGCACGGTCGCGAAGGTGGCCGAATTCGGCGTGTTCGTGCGCCTGCCCGAAGGGCTCGAGGGCCTCATGCACGTTTCCGAAACCCCGCTCGCACGCGGAGAGAAGCCGGCCTTGCACTACGCCGAGGGCGACCCGGTGCGGGTGCGCATCCTCCGGATCGAGCCGCACGAACAGCGCATCGGACTTTCGTCCCGCGACGTGGAACAGCCCGCTCGCGAGACGGCGGTAGGAGCGGACGTTCCTGCGGGGCACCCCGAGGCGGCGGCGGCGGAAGAGCCGGTGAAAGAGCCGGTGAAAGAGACGACTCGGGACCAACCTGGGGACTTGCTGAGAGAATCGGTCGAGACGGACGAGAAAGCCGTTCCCGCCGGAACGGACCCGCACGAGTAGCTGGAGAACGGCGGTGAAGGGCGTCCTGGAGGAGAACGCGTGAAACGTTCGACTGTCGCATGGGTCGTCGCGGTCGTCGCGTTCGCGTTTCTCGTGCTGATCGTCTGCGCCGCGGCCCTCGTATTCGCGCCGCGCGGCGGCGCGCCCTCCCTCGCTTTCGGCGGCCGCGTGGGCGTCGTCGACCTCGAGGGAATCATCCTTTCGGCGGACCGCTTCCGCGACATGCTGAAGAGATTCCACGATGCCTCGAACATCAAGGCCGTCGTCGTGCGCATCAACTCGCCGGGCGGAGGCGTGGCCGCGTCGCAGGAGCTCTTCAGCGAGCTTCGCCGCTTCCGGCGGGAGACGGGCAAACCCGTCGTCGTCTCCATGGAGTCCGTCGCCGCCTCGGGCGGCTACTACGCGGCCGTGGCCTCGGACCACATCGTGGCGAATCCCGGCACGATCACGGGATCGATTGGCGTCATCATGCAGTGGATGAACTACGGGGACCTCCTCGAGTGGGCGAAGGTCCGCACGGTCACCCTGAAGAGCGGTGCGCTCAAGGACGCGGGAAACCCGACCCGCCCGCTCACGGACGAGGAACGGAAGTACTTCGAGGACCTCATTCTGAAGCTCCGGGCGCAGTTTCAGGCGGCCGTGGCCGAAGGTCGGAAGGGCCGGCTCAAGCCGGGCGCACTCGAGCGGATGGCGGACGGACGCGTCGTCACGGGTGAGGAGGCGCTCACCCTCGGGCTCGTGGACGAGATCGGCGACTTCCGCGACGCGGTCGACCGCGCCGCACGGCTCGCACATCTGGCCGTGCCCGCCGAGGTCTGGCACCCGCGGCCCATCCGGCCGGGACTCATCGACTTGTTGACGGGACCTTCGGAATCGACGTGGACGGGGCGCCTTCTCTCTGGCGCACCGGTGGGGGGCGGATGGAACGTCTTCTTTCTGTGGTAGGCCGCGCGGAAGGTACGACGACGAAGGCGGACCTGGTTGAGCAGGTCGCTCACGCCACGGACGTGACCAAAAAACAGGCGGAGGTCATCGTGGACTCGGTCTTCGACGGCATCATCGCCTCGCTGAGGTCGGGCGAGAAGATCGAGCTGAGGGGCTTCGGCAGCTTCCGGCTGCGGCAAAGGGGCGCGCGGATCGCTCGCAATCCGAAACGCAGCGGCGTGAAGGTGATGGTGCCGCCGAAGCGCGTGCCGTACTTCAAGCCGGGCAAGAAGCTGAAGGAGCTCATCAACCAGGCGACTCCCGCCGCGCCCGCCGCCGCGGACGACCGGGTCCCGGGAGCCGGCCCGGGCTGATGGAGAGCCTGTACACGCCGTGGCGCGCGGCGTATCTCGCCGGCGAGGGCGAGATCGTCACGGGGTGTCTCTTCTGCGTGCTGGCGGGCCGCCGCGACGAGGACGGGCTCATCGTCCACCGGGGCGTGTCGGTGTTCGCCGCGCTGAACCGGTACCCCTATACGAACGGGCATCTCATGCTCGCGCCCTTCGCGCACCGGAGCTCCCTTTCCGCGATGTCAGCCGCCGAGCGGCACGAGCTCGTCGACCTCGCCGCGACCTCCGAAGAGGTTCTGACCGAGGCGTACCGGCCCCACGGGTTCAACCACGGCCTCAACATCGGCCGCAGCGCGGGCGCAGGAGTCGCCGATCACGCGCATCTGCACGTCGTGCCTCGCTGGGAGGGCGACACGAACTTCATGACGGTCCTCGGCGCCACGCGGACGATTCCCGAGGAGCTCTCTTTCACGCGGGAGAAGCTCGCCGCCGCGTTCGCCCGCCGTTCGTGAAGCGGCCGGGCGGAGAGCTCGCCCTCCTCGTGCTCGCATCCGCCGCCGTCCCCGGTCTCGGGCACTTCCTGCTCGGCCGCCGCGCGCGCGGAGCCGCGTTCCTCGCCCTCGTCCTCGCGACGGCGCTCGTCGGATTTTCGCTCGAGCCGTGGAACCTGTCCTCGGCCACGTGCGAATACGGGCGCACGTATCTCCTCGTAGCCGCGATCATGCAGATCCTCCTCGTCCTCGACGTCTTCGAGCGGGCGTCCGGATGGCGGGCATGATCCTTTCCGATCACTTCCCGCTTCTCGTCCTGCTCGCTGCGTTCCTGGCCGCGTTCTTCGCGCTTCTCTGGAAGGACGACCCTGCCGAAGGGCGTCGCTTCTTCCTGAAGGCCCTTTTCGGCCTCGTGGGTGGTGCGGTGGCCCTCGGATTCCTGTTCGAGGCGGTGCTGCGTTGAAGCTCCTCGTCGTGGCGGGCGAGGTCTCCGGCGACCAGCATGCGAGCGCGCTCCTCGCGGCCCTCGGGGCTCGTGTGCCCGCGCTCGAGGCCTTCGGCGTCGGGGGCGACGGCTGCCGGCGGGAGGGGATGCGCCTGCTCGCGCATCAGAAGGATCTCGCGGTCGTGGGCCTCGTCGAGGCGCTGGCGAAGCTGCGCTTCGCGCGGCGGCTCATCGGCTCGCTCGCCGCGGAGGCCGTGAGGCAGAAGGCCGACGGCGCCGTCCTCATCGACTCGCCGGACTTCAACCTCCCCCTCGCGAAGCGGCTCTTTCGCGCCGGGATTCCCGTCGTGTTCTACGTCTCGCCCCAGGTGTGGGCATGGCGCAGCTCCCGCGCGGAGACGATCGCGGCCCTGGGGCGCGCGGTTTTTGTCCTGTTCCGCTTCGAGAAACGGTGGTGGGACGCCCGCGGCCTCGGGGCCAAAGTGACCTGGGTGGGCCATCCGCTCGTGGACCGCGCCGCCGAAGAGCTCGCGACTCCGGCGCCGCCGCCGCCCGGGGGCGCGCGCCGCGTCGTCCTGATGCCGGGCTCGCGCGCCGGCGAGATCCGCCGCAACCTGCCCGTCCTGCGCGACGCCGTGCGCTTGCTTCGGAAACGCCGTCCCGATCTCGAGATCGTTCTCGTCAGGGCCGACTCGATCCCGGCGGATCTCCCGCGCGGCGTGGCCGGGCCGGACATCGATTCGTGGCGCGTGGTGACGGGCCCGCACCTCGCGCTCCTCGCGGCGTCGGACGTCGTCCTCGTCGCGTCCGGAACCGCGACCGTGGAGGGGCTCCTCGCGAACGTCCCGATGGTTGTCGTCTATCGCGTCCACCCGCTGACGTTCTGGCTCGCGCGCCGGCTCGTGAAAGTGCCTTTCGTCGCGATGGCGAATCTCGTGAGCGACGACGGCTCCGGGAAAGGGACGGTGCCGGAGCTGGTGCAGAGCGATGCCACGCCGGCGCGCGTCGCGGCGGAAGCGGCCGCCTACCTGGATAGCCCGGCCCGCTCCGCCAGCACGCGCGCGCGCCTCGCGCGCGGCCTCGAGGAGCTGGGGCCGCCCGGCGCACCGGGCCGGACTGCGGACGCTCTCGTTGCCGCGCTCGTGGCGGCGGCCCCAGGGACGCCAGTGTGAACGACTTCCGGCGGCTCCTCGTCCTCTTCCGCCCGCATGGCGCCGCCGCAGCCACGGCCGTGGCCGCGATGCTCGGCGTGGCATTTTTCACGCTCGTCGTCGCATACCTCTTTGGCCCGATCTTCGACCAAGTCCTCACGCCCGAGGCTCGCGGCACGGTCCTCGCGCAGGCGGGCGACACACCGGGAGTTGGCCGTCTCGTCGGGGAGAAGTCCTCAGTCAGGCGGACGGCCGTCGCCCGCGCCCTCGACCGCGGACTCGCCTCTGCTCAGAAGGCCCTCGGCGCGACGCCAAAGACGCAGGCGATCTTCCTTCCGCTCCTCCTGTTCGTCGCGTTTCTCCTGAAGAACCTCTGCGCCTTCGCGGCCGAATACCGCTTCAACGCAGTGGGCCTCGCCTTCGTGCGCGATTTCCGCCGCACGCTCTATGAAAAGGTGCTCGGGCAGTCGGGCGCCTTTTTCGCGAAGCACCCGTCCGGCGACCTGATCGCGCGGGTCACGGGCGACGTGGACCGCATTCAGAGCCTCTTCGGGACCGACCTCGCCGACCTCGTTCAGTCGCTGGCCACGCTCAGCGGTCTCGCGGTCCTCGTCGTTTCGCTCTCGCCGGAGCTCACAGGCGTCGCGCTCGTCATCGCACCAGCCATCCTCGTTCCGGTCGTCCTGATCGCGAAACGCCTCCGGATCCTCTCGAAGGCCGGCCGCGAACGGATGGGGGATCTCACGGGCGTTCTTTCAGAGACGATTCGCGGGGCGCGCGTCGTCCAAGCCTACGGCGCCGAGCGCTGGGAGACCGAGCGGTTCTCCGAGGTGAACGACCGCACGTTCCGTCTTTCACGCAAGGGCGCGCGGGTGATGGCGTTCTCTTCGCCTCTCGTCGAGACGGCTTCCGTCCTCGCGTTTCTCATCCTTCTGGGATGGGCCTCCGCACGCATCGGGGCGGGAAAGCTTACGCTCGGCACATTCATCTCGTTCGGCGTGGGAATGACGATGATGTATCAGCCGTTCAAGCGCGCGACGCGCACGAATCTCGCGCTCCAGCAAGCGCTGGCCTCGGCGCGCCGCCTCTTCGAGGTGCTCGACGCCCCGAACGACGTCGCGAACGCGCCTTCGGCAAGGACGCTTCAGCCCCTCACGCGAGAAATCCGTTTCGAAAACGTGTCCTTCTCCTACGACGGCGGGGTCCGCGTTCTCTCGGACGTCGATCTGGTCCTGTCGCGCGGCTCCGTCACGGCGCTCGTCGGGCCATCGGGCGGCGGTAAGTCCACGCTCGTGAGCCTGCTGCCACGCTTCATGGACCCAACGGCGGGCCGCGTTCTCGTGGACGGAATCGACGTGCGCGCGGCAACGCTCGCCTCGCTGCGCGGACAGATCGGCCTCGTGACGCAGGAGACGGTGCTCTTCGACGAGAGCATCCGGCGCAACGTGGCGTACGGGCGTCCCGATGCGTCTGACGCCGACGTACGTCTCGCGCTTGAGGCGGCGAACGCGCTCGGCTTCGTGGACGCGCTTCCGGCCGGACTCGACATGCATGTCGGCGAGGCTGGCGCACGCCTCTCGGGCGGCCAGCGCCAGCGGCTCGCGATCGCGCGCGCGCTCCTCAAGGACGCGCCGATCCTGATTCTCGACGAGGCCACTTCGGCTCTCGACGTCGAGAGCGAGCGGGCCGTGCAGGAGGCTCTCGCGCGTCTCATGGCTGGACGCACCGTCCTCGTGATCGCGCACCGGCTCTCCACCGTGCGCCGCGCCGACCAGCTCGTCGTGCTCGATGCGGGCCGAATCGTGGAGCGCGGCCGACACGCGGACCTCCTCGCGGCCGGAGGGTTGTATCGTCGCCTCCACGACCTTCAGGTTTTCGAAGCGCCGGCCGAGGCGATGAAGGCGGGGAGCAGAGAATGAAGTCCATGACCGGTTTCGGCCGCGCGGCGGCGACGCTGCCGGACGGCACCGAGGTGAACGTCGTCGTGCGCGGCGTGAACCACCGCTTCCTGGACGTCGCCCTTAAGCTCCGTGACGAATACGCCGCGCTCGAGCCGGCCATTCGAAAGGCCGTGGCGGCGGTCGCCTCACGCGGGCACGTGGACGTCCTCGTGCGGACGACACGTCCGGCGGGTCTCGGCGTGAAGATCGACACCGAGGCGGCGGCGCGTTACGCGGCGGCGTGGAGAGAAGATTCTTCAAAAAGGGGATTGCCGGCGGATCTCTCCGCGAGAGACCTCCTCTCGTTGCCCGGCGTCATCCGCGCGGACGACGCCGCGGCCGACACGGATTCCTCCTTCGAAGCGTCTCTCCTCGGGCTCGTCGAAAAGGCCCTGCGAGACTTCGATGAGACCCGCGCGCGGGAGGGCGCCGCTCTCTCTCTTGCCTTCGAAGAAATCCTGAAGAGGATCGAAACAGGAGTGGCCCGCCTCGACGCGGAACGAGTCGGCGTCTCGGAGCGCATTCAAAGCAGCCTTAAGGAGCGCATCGCGAAGCTGGCCGCGGGCGTGGCGGTCGACGAGGCCCGGCTCGCGCAGGAAGTCGCTCTCCTGGCCGACCGCGCCGACATCACGGAGGAGATCGACCGGCTGAAGACGCATCTCGCGGAGCTGCGTCGCCTTCTCGCGGCGGCGGGGCCGATCGGCCGCCGTCTCGACCATCTGGCGCAGGAGATCCACCGGGAGGTCAACACCTCCGGCTCGAAGGTCCGGGAGACGGGCGCCACGCACGTCGTCCTCGACCTGAAAGCCGACCTCGAGACCTTCAAGGAACAGGTTCAGAACGTCGAATGAGAGGCGCGCGATGAGCCGGGGCGATCTGTTCATCGTCTCCTCGCCTTCGGGAGCGGGGAAGACGACGCTCATCCGGCGGGTGCTCGAAGATCCGCGCATCGGCGGCACGCTGCACTTCTCGGTGTCGCATACGACACGCCCGCCGCGGACGGGCGAGCGCGACGGGGTCGAGTATCACTTCGTGGACGAGGCCGGCTTCCGTGCGATCGAGGAAAGCGGCGGGTTCCTCGAGTGGGCCGTCGTGCATGGAAACCTCTATGGCACGTCGCGGGCGGAAGTCGAGCCGCACCTCGAAAAAGGCCTCGACGTTCTCCTCGACATCGACGTCCAGGGGGCGCGCCAGGTGCGCTCCCACGTGCCTGAGGCCGTGAAGGTGATCGTCTTCCCGCCGTCGCGCGAGGTCCTGGAGGCGCGCCTCAAGGCCCGGGCCTCCGACGCCCCGGAGGTCGTTCGCCGGCGGCTCTCGGCGGCCCGCAAGGAGATGGAAGAGTGGGGCGAGTTCGACTATGCGATAATCAATGAGGATCTGGAGGCCGCGGTGGACGAGCTTCGCTCGATCCTCGTGGCGCGGCGGGCGGGGAAAAGCCGCCGGCGCGAGCGTCTCGAATCGATCCTCAGGAGCTTCGCGCCCTGAATCTCACGGAGGACACTCTCTTCATGTCGCAGCTTCCGCCAAACGTCGAGTCGAAGTTCCGCCTCGTCCACATCGTCGCCCGGCGCGCCGAGCAGCTCGTCCAGGGCGCGCGCCCGAAGATCGAGAGCAAGCACGCGAAGGTCACGCGCGTCGCGCTCCAGGAAGTGAACGCGGACCTCGTGCGCTGGCAGCTCGCGTTGCCCGAGCCGGTCGTGGAAGAGACGCCGGCCGTCGATCTGCTTCCGACCGAGTGATCTCCGGGTGACCCCCGCGCGGCCCGGCCCCGGCTCCGACGCGCTGAGGGAAACCCTCGCCTACTATCGCGACCTCGGTGTGGCGGAGCTGTACCTCGATGAGAGGTCCGAAGAAGGCTCTTTACCATTCGCAGAGAATTCCAGGAAGCGTCCTCCCGCGGAGCTCGCCGCATTACTCCAACCGATCGCGAGCGAAGTCTCAGGCTGCACGAAATGCCGTCTGTGCAAGACGCGCAAGCAGACGGTCTTCGCGGACGGATCACCGGGGGCCCGGATCATGTTCATCGGGGAGGCGCCCGGCGCCGACGAGGATGCCCAGGGCGTGCCGTTCGTGGGCCGCGCGGGGCAGCTCCTCACGAGGATGATCGAAGACGGCATGGGCTTGCCGCGTTCGTCTGTCTACATCGCGAACGTGCTGAAGTGCCGGCCGCCCGACAACCGGAACCCGGAGCCGGACGAGATCGCCGCGTGCCGCGGCTATCTCGAGAGGCAGATCGACCTCGTGAAGCCCGAGGTGCTCGTCGCGCTCGGCAAGTTCGCCGCGCACTTTCTCCTCGAAACCGAGGAAGGCATCATGCGTTTGCGCGGGAAGTGGGGAAGCTTCCGCGGAATTCCGGTGATGCCCACGTTTCACCCCTCGTTTCTCCTCAGGCAGCCGGCCCAGAAGAAAGAGGCGTGGGAGGATCTTCTCGCCGTGCTCGCGAGGCTCGGAATCGAAGCTCCGACTCGAAGGGGGAAAGCGACGTGAACGTTCGCCCTCGTCATGTCCTTTTCGTCCTCGCCGGTGCCGCCGCGATCGCGGCCGCGGCTCTGCTCCTGACGAAGCGCGCCGCCAGGCCCGCCAGGGCGGTGCCGCCGGCCGCCGACACACGCGGCCTCGACGCGTCGGGCCGGACGAAGGCCGAGCGGCTCGCGGTCGAGGAGGCCCTCGCCGCATTCAGGAAGGAAGGGCTCCTCCTCCAGGCCGCCGAGGACGGCGACGCGGCGGAGTCCGACGAGCACCGGGACCTCGAGGACGTGTACGGGAGCTACCACCCCTTCTTCGTTCGCGGGGACCTCGACGGCGACGGACGGCTGGACTTCGCGCAGGCGTTCGTGGAGAAGCGGTCGAGCGGCCTCTGGTTCCACGTGGCGGTTTTTTTCGGCACGGGGGACGGCACTTTCCAGAAGCCGCTCTGGGTCGAGCGCGCGATCTCGCTGGCCGCCGGCGACCTCACGATCGAGCGCTCGCTCCTCATCGTGACGCCCGATCTCGCGCTCGATCCGACGCGCCGCTGGCGCTGGGAGGCCGGCGAAAAGCGCTTCGTCGATGCCGACGAGGTTTCCCGGCGCGAGCCGTCCGGCGAAGACGCGCCCGACGAGACGCCCGACCAGAAGCCGAGGGCGCGCGTCTGACGCGCGTCGCGCTTCTCCTTCCCAACCGCTTCCCCGGGCTGCCGAGCTACCGGGTGCCGGAGGACGTCGGGCCCCTGGTGCCGGGCGCGCGCGTCGCGGCGCCGTTCGGAAGCGCGCTCGCGACCGGCCTCGTGGCTTCGCTGGACCCTCCGCCCGCACCCGAAGGCGCGGTGGAGCGCGACGTCGTGGCGGCGCTCGACGACACGCCTTTTCTCCCGGAGCGCCTCGTGAACGTTCTCGTGCGAGCCGCCGCGTATTACCTCGTGCCGCCGGGCGAGATCCTGCGGTCCGCGGTGCCCGCACGCCTCCTCGCGGCCTCCGAAGCGGTCTACGTGCCCACGTCCAGGGCCGTCGGCGCGCCCACGGAAGGTGTTGCGGGGAAGATCCTGGGCACGCTTCTCGAAGCGGGCGAGGCCCGCCTTCCCGAGCTCGCGGAGCGCGCGGGACGGAAGGGTCTCGCTTCGGCGCTCAAGCAGCTCCTCGTCGATGGCCTCGTACGGATCCGTTCCGAGAATCTGCGTGCCGCCGCGGCTCCGTCGGATCGAGCCTGGGTCGCGCGGCCCGCGCCGGCCGACCATCCCGCGCTCGAACGCTCGGCGAAGCGGCGCACCCTCCATGCGCACCTCCTCGCGCTCGGTCGGCCCGCCTCGACCGAGGAGCTGCGCGCCGCGGGGGGCTCGCCCGCCGTGCTTGCCGCCCTCGTGAAGGCGGGGCTCGTCTCCCGCGTCGAAATCGAGCGCCGCGCGGATATCGCCCGGCACGTCGGCGGCTCCTCCGCGGACTTCAGGCTCGTCCCGACGTCCGCGCAGCGCGCCGCGATCGACGCGATCTCCGGGAGCGTCCGCGCGAGAGGCTCGAAGGAGTTCCTCCTCGATGGCGTCACCGGAAGCGGCAAGACCGAGGTGTACCTCGCCGCGCTGGAGGCCGCCCGGGAGGCGGGCCGGCGTGGGATCCTCCTCGTGCCCGAGATCGCGCTCGCACCGGCGCTCGTGCGGCGGCTCGTGGCGCGCTTCGGCGACCGGATCTCGCTCCTCCACAGCGGCCTGTCCGACGGCGAGCGGGCCGGAGAATGGGAGCGCGCGCGCCGCGGAGACGTGGACGCGGTGGTGGGCCCGCGCTCGGCGGTCTTCGCGCCGCTCCCGGAGCTCGGCCTCATCGTCCTCGACGAAGCGCACGATGCCGCCTACAAGCAGGGCGAGTCGCCGCGCTACGACGCGCGCGCCATAGCGCGCGTGCGGGCGCACGAGGAGGGCGCCACGCTCGTCCTCGGCTCGGCGACGCCCTCGATGGAGCAGGAGCGCGCCGCCCGCGAAGGCCGCCTGCCGCGCCTCCTCCTGCCGGAAAGGCCGGGTGAGAGGACGCGCGCGACGGTCGAAGTCGTCGATCTGCGAAAGGAGAACCCGCGCGAGGGAGATCACGGGCGGATCCTCTTCGCCTCCCGCACCGCCGGGATCCTTTCGGAATGCTTCGAAAGGGGAGAGCAGGCGATCCTCCTCCTCAACCGTCGGGGGTTTTCGCCTAGCCTGCTCTGCCGTGCGTGCGGCGAGGACTTCCGGTGCGCGAATTGCTCGGTGGCGCGCACGTACCACCGCCGGCGTGAGAATCTGCTGTGCCATTACTGCGGGGACGACATCCGCCGCCCTCCGGCTTGCCCGAAGTGCGGCTCAGACGCGCTTCAGCCCATCGGCTTCGGAACGGAGCGCCTGGCCGAACGTTTCGAGGAGCGCTTCCCGCGGGTTTCCTACGCCGTTCTCGACCGCGACGCGGCCGCCCGGCGCGGCGGCGCCGCGGGCGTCCTGATGGACTTCGAGACCGGACGCGCCCAGGCGCTTCTCGGCACGCAGATGGTCGCCAAGGGCCACGACTTTCCGAACGCGACGGCGCTGGCCGTGCTGGACGCGGACGCGCTCCTCTCGTTTCCCGACTTCCGCGCGGCGGAGCGGACGTTCCAGCTCGTGACACAGGCCGCGGGGCGCGTGGGCCGAGGCGAACGGCCAGGCATCGTCGCCGTGCAGACGGCTCGGCCCGACCACGAGGCGATCCGCGCCGCGGTGAGTCAGGACCATCCATCCTTCGCGGACGCCGAGCTGCGCTTTCGCAGGGCGTTCCGCTACCCGCCCTACACGCACCTCCTCCTCGCGCTCTTCGCCCACCTCGAGCTTCCGAAAGCGCACGGCGCCGCGGGAGCGGCGTTCGCGGCGCTCGCGTCGGCCGAAGTCGCGCGGGAGATCCGCATCCTCGGCCCCGCCCCGGCGCCACTCGAAAGGCTGAAGGGCCTCTGGCGCTACCACCTCGTCGTCAAGGCCGAACGCCGCGAGGCCATTGCGGAGGCCGGGCGCCTCCTCGCGGCGCTGCCGGACCCCCCGCGCCTCGACGTGGACCCGCAGAACCTGCTTTGATGTCAAGAGAGATTGCGCTGGGAACGCGGGAAATCGCCGGGGAGGCAGGAAGCGAGCTTCCAAGACCTCGCCCTGCGGCGGCTCTCTTCCTCGTCGCGGTCTGGGCGCTCTTCGCGGCGCTCTACGCGGGCGCGACAATCGACGAGCGCCAAATCTATTTCGGCGGCGATCAGGCGGACCTGCTGAGCGCCGCGGACGAGACGCTCCAGGGTCACCCGCCGCTCGTTGGCGCCCGGAGCCGGGAGGGACTCTCTCACCCTGGGCCTCTGTTCGTCTACCTCCTCGCCATCGTGCAGGCTCTCACATCGGGCCGCGAAGCCTGGACGATCTCGACCGTGTTGCTGCTTCAGGCGACCTCGGTCCTCGTCCTCTCTCTTCTGACGCTGCGCCTCTCGCGCTCGCTCGCGCTCGCCGCGTCGCTGCCTTACCTCTTCGTCTTCAGCTACGCGTTCCTGATCTACCTGCGCTTCCTCTGGAACGTGACGATCGTCTTTCCCGCGCTCGCGCTCGCCGTCTGGCTCGTCGTGAGCATCGAGCCGCCACGGCCCTGGAAGCTCCCTGCACTCGCGGCCGTGCTCTCGCTCGTCGCTCAGGCTCACATGGGCTTCGTGCTCGTGGCGGGATGGCTCGGCGCGGTCGCGCTCGCGCGCTCAATCCTGTCTCCTCGCCGAATCCGCTGGCGAGACTTGCTCCCGGCTGCCGGCGTCCTCACCCTCGTCTGGTCGCCGGTCCTCTGGGAAGCCGTCCGGCACCGCGGCGGAAACCTCGCGAAGGTCGCGGCCCGCTTCTCGGCACCCCGTGAACGTCATCCCTTAAGCGAGGTCCTCGGCGCGATCGACTCCCTCCTATCCGAGCTGATTCGAGGTGGGCCGGGGACGCGCCTCGCGCTTCTGGCGACCTCCCTGGCGCTCCTCGCCGGGGCGAGCCTGCGTCGCAGCGAATGGGCACGGCAGCTCCGCTTCCTCTTCGTGGCAGTGAGCGGATCGTGGATCGTTTTCCTCCTCAGCGTGAGGGCCATCCCGGAGCCGATCCAGACGTACTACCTGCGCCCGATCTGGGTGATCACGGCCGCGACGGTCATCGGCGGCGCGTCGGCTCTCCTTTCTTTGCTGCGCGGCGAGCGCTTCCGCGCGGCCGTGGGTCTCGCGATCGCCGCGGTGGTGGTGGCGGTCTCAGCCCGCCCGGCTCTCGAAATGCGAAGGCTCTTCGCCAGCCCCGGCTGGAATCCGTTCCCGCTCGCCGAGTTCAGGATCGTCGCCGCCGAGATCGCGGCGCGCGTCGGGCCGCGCGAGCCCCGGCGGGCCGACGTCGAGTTCCAGCTGGCCGACCTGGCGGGCGCGGAGCCTTCCTTCCTCTACCTGTTGCGCCGACAGGGAGTGAAGCGCGAGCGCTCCGTCGGGGCGCCTCGGTTCCGCGTGGCGAAGGCGTCCGAGAGTTCGCCCGAGGACGGCTGGGAGCAGGTCCTGCGGACGGAAAAGTATCGACTGGAGGCCGAGGCGTCTCCGCGAGAACGGTCGGCAACGAGGTTCTCGGCCGGGTCATTGCGTCGGCCGTGCCCGTCCGGCAGTGAGCCGACCGGGCGATCTCCTTCACCTCCGCTCACCGGCTCTTTCCATTCGCAGAAATTTCTCCTTGGAGCTTGCCTCGGGAGGGTCGCGCTGTCGAGCGACGTGGAGGCCCCTCTGCTACAGTCTCCCCGTGGCGAACGAGGCTCGATTCGACGAGCCGATCCAGCGCGTGCGGCGACGGCTCGAGGAGCTGAAGAGCTTCGCGGAGAGCCCCGCGCGCGATCGCGAGGTCGAGAAGCTCGAGGACAAGCTCCAGAAGCTCTCCCGCGAGATCTACGAGAACCTCACGCCCTGGCAGAAGACCCTCGTGGCGCGGCACCCGAACCGGCCGTTCACGCTCGACTACGTGCGCATCCTCATCCGGGATTTCGTGGAATGGCACGGCGACCGGTCCTTCGCGGACGATCCGGCGATCGTCGCGGGCTTCGGGTTTCTCGGGGCGCGCGCGGTGGCCGTGATCGGGCACCAGAAGGGCCGCGACACGCGGGAGAAAATCCGGCGCAACTTCGGGATGCCGCGCCCCGAAGGCTACCGCAAGGCGCTCAGGGTGATGAAGCTCGCCGAGAAGTTCGCCAAGCCCGTCCTCTCGTTCATCGACACGCCCGGCGCGTTCCCCGGCCTCGAAAGCGAGGAGCGGGGCGTCGCGGAGGCCATCGCCCGGAATCTTCTCGAGATGTCGGCGCTTCGCACCCCGATCGTGGCGACCGTCATCGGCGAGGGCGGCTCCGGCGGAGCGCTCGGGATCGGAATCGGCGACGTCGTCCTCATGCTCGAGCACTCGGTCTACTCCGTGATCTCGCCCGAGGGCTGCGCCGCGATTCTCTGGAAGGACCAGGCCCGCGCCAAGGAGGCCGCCGAAGCGATGCGACTGACGGCGGCGGACTGCAAGGCGCTGGGCGTCATCGACGAGGTGCTGCCCGAGCCTTCGGGCGGGGCGCATGCGGACCCCGTCGCGACCATCGATACCGTCGGCCGGGCGATCGACGAACGGCTGGAGCGCCTCGCGCGCCTGCCCGTCGAGACGCTCCTCGAGGCGCGTTATGCGAAGTTCCGCGCCATGGGGGCCTGGGAGAACGCGTGAACGCCCGGGCGCGCGCGCCGCGGCTCGTGCGGCGCCAACTTCGGCCCCAGCATCCGGACGCGGCGGGTCGTCTCTCCCGGGAGCTCGGCCTGCCCGCGGCTCTCGCGCGCGTCCTGGCCGCGCGCGGGTTCGAGGACATCGAGGCCGCGCGCACACACCTCGCGCCCGCGACGGACGCGCTTCACGACCCGTTCGCGATGGCGGGCCTGCCCGCCGCCGTGGAGCGCCTCGCCTCGACGGCCCGACGCGGCGGGCGCGTCGTCGTCTTCGGCGATTACGACTGCGACGGCGTGGGCGCGCTCGCGATCCTCACGACCGCCCTCGGAAAGCTGGGCGCCGACGTGCGCCCGTTCATCCCGCATCGGCTGCACGACGGCTACGGCCTTCGCGCCCCGACGCTCCGGCGGGCTCTCGAGCAGCACGATCCGGAAGGAATCGTGACGGTGGACTGCGGCATTACGGCCGTGGAGACCGTGGCCGAGGCCACGGGCCGCGGCGTCTACGTCGTCGTCACCGATCATCACCTGCCTCCGGCCGCGCTGCCGGAAGGCGCGGTGCTCGTGGACCCGAAGCTGCCGGGCTGCCGTTACCCTTTCAAGGAGCTGTGCGGCGCCGGTCTCGCCTGGAAGCTGGCCGAAGCCCTCTTCATTCATTCCGGCGAGCGCGTCGGAATCGACGCCCCGGCACGCCGCCGCTGGCTCGCCTCTCTCGCGAAGATCGCGGCGATCTCGACCGTGGCCGACATGGTGCCGCTCACGGGAGAGAACCGTGTCCTCGTCTCATGGGGCCTTTCGGGCCTCGCGGATCCGCGCGCTCCCGGGCTCGCCGCGCTCCTCAGGCGCGCCGGCGTTCCCGCCGGGCGCGCTCCCTCGACGCGCGAGGTCGCCTTCCGCATCGCACCCCGCCTGAACGCCATGGGGCGCCTCGACCACGCGGCGCGGGCTTTCGAGCTGCTCACGACCTCGGATGCCGCCCGGGCAGAGGTTCTCGCCGACGAGATCGAGGCCGCGAACGACGAACGGCGCGAGGTGCAGAAGCGCGTCGTCGACGCCGTTCTGACGCGTCTCGCGGGCCGCTTCGACCCGGCTCGCGACGCCATCGTCGTGGAAGCGGGGGAGGCGGCCGACGGCTGGCACCGCGGCGTGCTCGGGATCGCCGCCTCGCGCGTCGCGAAGGAGCTGGCGCGTCCCGTGCTTCTCCTTGCCCGCGAAGGGGACGTCGTGTCGGGCAGCGGGCGCACGCACGGAAAGACGCCGCTCTTCGAGCGGCTCGCACCCGTGGCGAGGCGCTACACGTCCGAGTTCGGAGGCCACGCCGCCGCGCTCGGTCTCACGCTCCCGGCGGCGTCCTTCGAGGCTTTTCGCGACGATCTGCGCACGGCCTTCGCCGAGGCACGCGACGAAGAGGAGTGGGCCGAAGAGCTGCTCGTCGATACCGAGGTGGAGGCGCCCGAGGCGGACGACTCCCTCGCGCGCGCGCTGGAACGGCTCGAACCGCACGGGCAGGAGAATCCGAAGCCGCTCCTCCGTTTCCGCGGACTGGAATGGGACGGCCGCGGCCGGGCCGTGGGCGAGCGGGGGCTGCGTGTCTCGCTCTCGTCGAACGGGAGACGCGTGGAGGCCGTGGGCTGGACGCTCGCCGACATTCCGCCCACCGCCCGCGCCGGGCGCGTGGACGTGGCCGGGAATCTCGCGATCGACTCCTACACGGGACGGCCCACCCTCACGGTCATCGACCTCGTGCCGGCGGCACCGTGATGCCTCGCCGGCAGGTCGCCCGAGCGTCGGTCGCGGTCGGCGCCGCGGCCTTCACGCTCCTCGTCCTCCTCTCGTACCACAAGCCCGGCGCCCGCACGGAGGGCGCCCGCGACCCCGTGGCCGAGACACTGCTCCGCGAGGCCGGAGGAAAGCGCGACACGATGCGCTTCCGGGACTTCCAGTACAACGAGACCCGCGCTTCCGAAGGCCGTTACCGCGTGCGCGCCTCCGAGGCGGTGAAGTTCGAGGAGAAGGGAGAAAAGCTCTATCGCCTCAAGGACGTCGTCTTCGAGTCGCAAGAGGGTGCTCATGCGCGGGTCGTGTCGGTGCGGGCGCCGCGCGCGGAGCTCGTCGAGGGGTCGCGCGCCTTCCGCGTCTTCGACGACGTGAGGATCGAGGGCGAGGAGACGAGCGTGAGCGCGTCCTCGTTCCGGTACGAGCCCGCGCTGCGCGTCCTCGCCTCGGAAGGCCCCGTGGCCGCGCTCCGCGCCGGCCTCGTCGCGCACGCCGCCTCGGGCCGGCTCGACGTGCGCGACGGGCACCTCGTCCTCGACGGAGACGCGCGCCTGCGCGGGCGCGAGGAGGGCGGGCGCGCCTTCGACCTCGCCGCCCCGCACGTCGTCGTCTCGCGCGACGGGAAGATGGAGGCGACGGGCGGCGCCGTCCTGAAGACGGACCGCTTCGTTCTCCGAAGTGAAACCGTGTCCCGGCTCGAAGAGGCGGACGGGAGCCGCCTGAAGGCGACGGTGAACGCGTTCCTTCTCGTGCTTCGCGACGAAAACCAGCCGCCGGCGGCGCTCACGGCGCAGGGAGACGTCCTCGAGATGAAGGTCGACGCGTCCGGGCAGCCCGCCACCCTCGCGGCGGAAGGCCGCGGGGACGTTCCCGCCCGGCTCGATCTCGGACCCTCGGCTGAGGCGGGAGCCCGCCGCGCCCGCGCGCCCCGCTTCTCGGGGCGATTCGAGAAGGGACGATTTCGGGAGCTCACCGTGCCCGAACGCCTCGATGCCGCCGAAACCAGCCGCGCCGGAGGACCGCCCGGGTCCGGGCTGCGGACGCTCGTGGCGGGCTTCGCGCGCGTTCTCTTCCAGGACGACGGGCGTTCGATCGAGACGGCGACGTTCGAGAACGGAGTGGAAGCGGCGGACGGCACGCGAGCGATCCTGAAGGCGCCGCACGGCACGCTGCGCGGGCGCGACGAGACCGCCGTCTTTTCCGGCGAGGCGGACGCTCCCGCCCGCTACCGCGACGAACGCGGCGCGATTGCGGCCCGCACGCTCTCGTGGAGCGCCCGCGAGGAACGCCTGGACGCGGCCGGAGCGGTGAAGGCGTCGTACGCGCCCGGCGCCGGACGGCCCGGCTTCTTGGGCGGAGATGGGAAGAGCCCTTTCTTTTCGGAGTCCGAGACCTTGGTCCTCCTGCGCCGCGCCTCGAAGCTCGTCCTCGGTGGCTCGGTCCGCGCGTGGCAGAACGAGAACGTCCTGCGTTGCGGGAGCCTCGAGGTGGACGACGCGGCGAAGACGCTGAGGGCCGAACAGAAGGTGCAGGCTTTCTTCCGGCGCGAGACGACTCCGGTGAAAGGGACTCGGCCGCCGCCCGGCGGACGCGCGAGCGAGACCGTCAACGCGACGGGCGATGTCCTCGTGCACCGCGAGGAGGATCGCTCCGTCCGTCTCGAGGGGCATGCGACGATGACGTCCGGAACCTGGACGATGAGCTCCGACGTCACGGACATCCGCCTCGCGCCGGACCGCGCCATCGAGTACACGGAGGCGCGGGGCGCCGTGGTCGTGGAGGACCGCGCGCAGCACCGGCGGGGCGAGGGCACGAAGGCGATCTGGCGGCCCCAGACCGAGGCCGTCACGCTGGAGGGCTCGCCGGCGACCGCGCTGGACGGAAAGGGAAACCGCTCGGCGGGCGCCGTCCTGACGTTCCGGCAGGGGCGCTCCCAGGTGGACGTGGAAACGGACGGCTCGGTGCCGACCGAAACGATCCTCAAGCCGGAGGGCTCGTGAACGCGCCCGGGCCGGTCCTCGAAGCGCGAAACCTCTCCAAGGCCTACCGGGGCCGCACGGTCGTCAACGGCGTCTCGATCCTCGTCACGGCGGGAGAGGTCGTGGGTCTCCTCGGCCCGAACGGAGCGGGAAAGACGACGACGTTCTCGATCGTCGTCGGGCTCGTCGAGCCTGATGCGGGCTCCGTCCTTCTCGACGGGCAGGACATCACGACGCTCCCGATGTACCGCAGGGCGAGGCGCGGCCTCGGCTATCTGCCGCAGGAAGCGTCCATTTTCCGGAAGATGACCGCCCTCGAGAACCTGCTCGCGATCCTCGAGACTCTTCCCGGGGAGCGCACGGCGCGCGAGGAGACCGCGCGAAGCCTTCTCGACCGCTTCAATCTCTCGCACCTCGCCCACGCGGTGGCCGACACGCTTTCGGGAGGAGAACGGCGCCGGCTCGAGATCGCCCGCGCTCTGACGCTGTCGCCCCGCTTCATGCTTCTCGACGAGCCGTTCGCCGGCATCGACCCGATCACCGTGCTAGACGTCCAGCACGTGATCCGGGACCTCGCGGCCGCCGGGATCGGAGTCCTCATCACGGACCACAACGTGCGTGACACGCTCGCGATCGTGGACCGCGGCTACATCATCCACGCCGGCGCCATTTTCCGGGCGGGCTCTCCCGCCGAGCTCTCCTCGGACCCCGAAGTGCGCCGCGTCTATCTCGGCGAACGCTTCCGGCTCGACTGAGGCCCGAGGCGCGGCGCTAGAATCAACATGGCCCCCGGCTGACGGGAGCTCCGGAAAAATATTGGGACTCGAACAGAAACTCTCGCTGAGGCTCTCGCAGCGGCTCGTCATGACGCCGACGTTGCAGCAGGCCATCAAGCTGCTGCAGATGACGCGCCTCGAGCTGCAGGACGTCGTGAACCAGGAGCTCGTCTCGAACCCGGTGCTCGAGGAGCAGGACCCCGAGAACCCCGGCACTCCCGACGAGGATTCCGGCGCCGCCGAGACGCGTGAACGGGAGCTCGCCGAGACGCCGGGCGCGGGGCCCGGGAGCGCCGACGCCGGACCCGAGGAGGCCGAGGGCGCGCCGGAGCCCGCCGCCGCGGGCGCTCCCGAAGCGCCCGCTCCCGAACCGGTCGTCGAGGCCCCGTCCGAAACCCTGCAAGACGCGCTCGGCGACATCGATCTCGAGGCGTACTTCGGCGACTACATGGACTCGACCGCGACCGCGCCCCGGATGAGTGAGCAGGCCGAGGAGTTCTCGCTCGAGAATCGGGCCGACGCGCCGCCCGGCCTGGAAGCGCATCTCACGGAACAGCTCGGCGTCTCGGACGCGCCTCCCGGCGTGCGTGAGGCCTGTGGGTTCCTGATCGGGAACGTGGATCCGGACGGGTGCCTGAGGGTGACGCTCGACGAGGTGTGCGCCGCGGTGCCCTGCTCGATGGAGACGGCCGAGAAGGCCCTCGCGCTCCTCCAGTCGTTCGATCCGTGCGGCGTCGGCGGGCGCGATCTCGCCGAGATTCTTCTCCTGCAGGCGCGGGCGGCGAACATCGCGACGCCCCTTCTCGTGGAGCTCGTCACGCACCGCTTCGCGGAGCTCGGCTCGAAGCCCGCGGCTCTTCTCGCCCGGCAGATGAACGTGGCAGTCGAGGAAATCCAGCAGGCGCTGGACTGGATCAGAAGCCTCGACCCGAAGCCCGGACGCGCGTACGACTCGTCCCGGACGATCTACGTGGAGCCTGATGTGGCCGTCGTGAAGGTCGAAGACGAGTACGTCGTCCTGTTCAACGACGACGGACTGCCGCGGCTGCGCGTGTCGGCGCTCTACCGGCGCATGCTGCTCGCGCGGGATGGCGCCCTCGACGGGGAGGGGAAGAGCTACCTGAGGGAGAAGATGCGCGCCGCGCAATGGCTCCTGAAGAGCCTCGACCAGAGAAAGCGCACGATCGTGCGCGTCGCCGAGTCGATCGTGAAGAAGCAGCACGTGTTCTTCGACTACGGCGTCGCCTACCTCAAGCCGCTCGTCCTCCGCAACGTCGCCGAGGACATCGGCATGCACGAGTCGACCGTTTCGCGCGTCGTGTCGAACAAGTGGATGGCGACGCCGCGGGGCCTCGTCCCGATGAAGTTCTTCTTCCACTCGGCGATCGCCTCGTCGATGGGGGAGGACGTGTCCTCCCTCGCCGTGAAGGGCAAGATCCGGAGCCTCGTCGAAGCGGAGGACCCCGCGCATCCGCTCTCGGACGCGCGCCTCGCCGAGCTGCTCTTACGCGACGGGATTCGCATCGCGCGCCGCACCGTGGCGAAGTATCGTGAGGAGCTGCGCATTCCCGCGAGCTCGATCCGCCGCGTCGGCGAGCCTCTGCCCGCGGCCGAGGAGCGCGAGGCGGATCCAGAGCGGGCCGATGAACCGCACCCGGACGGCCCGCAGGAGGAATCATGAAGACGACTTTCACGGCCCGGCACATCCGGCTCCACCCGCGCCTGCGCGAGATCGTCCAGACGAAGCTCACGAAGCTCGAGCGCGTGCTGCCGGGTCGCGCCGAGGCGCGCGTCGTGGTGACGGGAGGCCGCAAGGACGTGGGGGTCGAGGTCACCGTCGCCGGACGCCGCGGCACGCTCACCGCCACGGCGCGCGCAGCGGACCAGCGGAGCGCCGCGCAGGACGTCATGGACCGGGTCGCCGCTCAGGTGGTCAAGACGAACACGAAGGTGAAGGGCGTGAAGAAGCGCACGCCGTCTGCGGTGCGGAGCCCCGCGGTCTGGCCTGCCGAGCAGCCGGCAGAGCCGGGGATGGCCGTTGAGCCCCGGCGCGAGACGTTTTCCCCTCGCGCGATGTTCGAGGAAGACGCCCTAGCCGCCTTCGCCGCCTCGCGTCGTGAGGTCCTCGTTTTCCGCGACCCGGCCTTCGAGAACGCCCTGCGCTTTCTGTACCGCCGCCGCGACGGAACCCTCGGCCTGGTCGTCCCCGAGTAGATGATGCAGGACCCGACCGGAACGAAGCCTTCGCTGCACGCGGGCGACTTGCAGTCGACCGGCCTTGCGTCCCTCGGCCTCAGGCTGGTCGCGGGACACAAGGGTCTCGAGCGGCCCATTGAGTGGCCGCGCGTGCAAAAGCCCGGCCTCGCGATCGCGGGCTTCACGCCCTACGTGAAGGCGAATCGCGTCCAGATTCTCGGTGAGAGCGAGTTTGCCTTCCTGAAGACTCTTCCCGCGAGCATCGTCCGCGAGCGCCTCGATGCCTTCACGGCGCTTCCGATGGCCTGCGTCGTGGTCACGAAGGGAATCGACCCGGGTCCGGTTCTCACGGGCCTCTGCCGCCGGCGCCGCGTCCCGCTCTTCGTGACGTCGCGCATGACGAGCATCGTCATCGAAGCCCTCACCGCGTTTCTCGAGGAGTCGCTCGCGCCGCGCGCGACTCTCCACGGCGTCCTCCTCGAGGTCGGCGGCCTCGGGACTCTCCTCCTCGGCGAATCGGGCGTCGGCAAGAGCGAGTGCGCCCTCGCCCTCGTCCAGCGCGGGCACCGGCTCGTGGCGGACGACCTCGTCGTCGTCCAGCGCTTCCCGAACGACGTCCTCATCGGATCCTCGTCCGGGCTCATCCGTCATCACATGGAGCTGCGCGGCCTCGGCATCGTGAACGTTCCGATGCTCTTCGGCGTCGCGGCCGTCCTCGAGAGGCACACCGTCGAGTTCGTCATTCAGCTGACCGACTGGGATTCGCAGCAGAAGATCGACCGCCTCGGGCTGGACGAGGAGTTCGAGAACATCCTCGGAGTCGCCGTGCCGCGCGTGAAGATGCCGGTCGCGACGGGACGCGACGTCGCCCTCCTCGTGGAGATTGCGGCCCGAAACCAGCTCCTCAAGCGGCGCGGATTCAACGCGGCGCGCGAGATCGCCGCGAAGGTGCACGACGAGATCGCGCGGAAGTCCGCGTCCGATCGCTTCACGATCGCGCGGCGGACCCGGCGCAAGCTCTCCGCCCGCGAGAGGGCGCGGTGACGGGAAACGGGACGCGCCTCGTCGTCGTCACGGGACTGTCCGGCTCCGGGAAGTCCTTCGTCGCTCACGCGCTCGAGGACATCGGCTACACGACGGTCGACAATCTGCCGCTCTCGCTGCTCGAGGAGTTCGCCGGAGAGGTCGCCACGGGCCGTATGCCGCGGCGGAAGAATGCCGTCATTCTCGACGTGCGCAATCCGGATTTCGCGAAGCATTTCCCGGGGCTCCTCGAGAAGCTTCGCCAACGGCTTCCGATCACGGTGCTCTTCCTCGACTGCGAGGACCGCGCGCTCCTGAACCGCTTCTCGGCGACGCGCAGACCGCATCCGCTCGCGGACGGGCGCTCTCTCGGCGAGGCGGTCGCATTCGAGAGACGCCTCCTGGCCGAGGTGAAGGCGAGATCCGATCTTGTGATCGACACGACGGCGATGACGGTGCATGAGCTGCGGGCCGCGGTTGCGCAGCACTTCCGCGAGCCCGGAGATCCCGGTGTTCTCGCGGTGTCGCTCGTCTCCTTCGGCTTCAAGCACGGGTACCCCGCCGCTCTCGACCTCTGCTTCGACGTGCGCTTCCTCGCGAATCCGCATTTCGACGCGCGCCTCAGGCCCCGAACGGGACGCGACCCCGAGGTCGCGCGATTCATCGAAGCGGGAGCGCAGACCGAGCCTTTCTACTCACACCTCAAGGAGTTTCTCGCCTTCTGCCTTCCGAACTACCGCCGCGAGAACCGCGCCTATCTCACGATCGGCATCGGGTGCACGGGAGGCCGACACCGCTCGGTCTACGTCGCCGAGCGCCTCGCGCGCGATCTCGCCACGATGGGCTATCCGGTGCGGGTTTCACACAGGGACGAGGCGCTCGACTGAATATGACGATGCCCGCCGGCCCCTTCGTGGGCCTCCTCCTTCTGTCGCACGGACCGCTCGCGAACGCGATGCGCGAGACGGTGCACATGCTCGAGCCCGACGAGCCCGACGAACTCGGCGCCCTGTCGCTCGCCTGGGACGAGTCGCCCGAGTCGGCGAGCCGGCGCCTCGAGAAGGCGATTTCCGAGGTCAACCACGGGAAAGGCGTTGTGCTGCTGACGGACATGTTCGGCGGCACTCCGTCGAACCTGGCGCTCGCCTTTCTCGAGCCGGGAGCGATCGAGATCGTCTCGGGCATCAACCTTCCCATGATCGTGAAGGCGCGCGCCCTCGCGCGCGAGGGCAAGAGCCCGCGCGAGATAGCGCACACGCTCGTCGAGCGTGGGCGCCGCGCCATCGTGGCGGCCGCTGAGCTCGTGGACGGTCCCCACGGAGGGCCTCACCGGTGAAGGAGGCGACCCTCACGCTCAAGAACCGGCTCGGCCTGCACGCACGCGCCGCCGCGAAGCTCGTCCACGCCGCTTCCTCGTTCGACGCGAAGGTCTCCCTCTCGCGGGACGGCGAGGAAGTGGACGGCAAGAGCATCCTGGGCCTTCTGCTTCTCGCGGCCGCCAAGGGCACGCCGCTCCTCGTGCGCGTGGAGGGAAGCGACGAAGAACAGGCGCTCGCTGCCCTCCGCGACCTCGTGGACCGCAAGTTCGACGAGGCGGACTGACCCACGGGTAAAATGACCGGGTGAAGCGTCCACTTTCGCTGACCGGAATCCCCGCGTCCCCCGGCGTTGCCGTCGGGCGTGCCGTGCTCTGGGTCTCGCGAGAGGATTCCTCGCCGAAACGGACTCTCGAGCCGGAGGAGATCGAGCCCGAGATCGAGCGGTTCCGCCGGGCGGCCGAGGCCGCGGCCCATGAGATCGAGTCCACGGTCCGGCACGTGAAAGAGCGCCTCGGCGCCGAGTACGCCGGGATCTTCCAGGCGCACGCCCTGTTCCTGAAGGACCGCACCTTTCTCGGCCCGATCGAGCGCCGGATCGCGCACGAGAAAGTCAACGCCGAGTGGGCGGTCACCGAAACGACCGCCGACCTCTCGGCGCGCTTCCGGAGTCTGCCGGACGAGGATTTCGCGCATCGCGGAGCCGATATCGACGACGTCGCGCGCATCCTGAAAAAGCATCTCGGCGGAGAAGAGTACTCGCGCGGGAGGATGGAGGACCTCGCGGGAGAGGCGATCGTCCTCGTGGCGGACGAGCTCACGCCGTCCGACGCCGTGCGCATTCCCCGCGACCGCGTCGTGGGCTTCGTGACCGAGCGCGGCGGCCGCACGTCCCACGCCGCGATCCTCGCGCGTTCTTTCGGCATTCCCGCGGTGGTCGGCGTGCCGCGGCTCCTCGCGGAAGTGGGGGAGGGCGACCGCGTCGTGGTCGACGGCCGGGACGGACTCGTCTGGCGCGAGCCGCCCGAGAGCGTCGTCGCGTTCTTCCGGGAGCGCCGCGACCAGGAGGCCCTCCACGAGAAGTCGCTCAAGGAGCGCAGCCACGACCGCATCACCCGCACGCGCGATGGCGCCGAGGTTTTCGTGCGCGCGAACATCGAGCTCGCGAGCGAGATCAGCGACGTCCTGGAATACGGGGCCGACGGGGTCGGCCTGTTCCGGTCGGAGTTTCTCTACCTTTCCAAGGAAGGCGACGAGTTCCCTTCCGAAGAAGAGCAGTCGCTCGCGTACCGCGAAGTCCTCGAGGGGCTCGCGCCCCTCCCCGTCGTGATCCGGACGTACGACCTCGGCGGCAAGAAAGGCGCCCGCCATCTCGTCGGGTCCGACGAGTCCAATCCGGTCCTCGGACTCCGGGGCGTACGCCTGTGCTTCGCGCGGCCGGAGATGTTTTCCACGCAGCTCCGGGCCCTGCTGGCCGCCGCCGCTTCGGGCAACCTCCGTCTCCTCGTCCCGATGGTCTCGGGCGTCGAGGAGATCCGCCGTGTGAAAATTCTCCTGAAGAAGGCCCGAGAGGACGTGCTCGAGCGGGGCATCGCCGTTCCCGACGACATCCCGCTCGGCGCGATGATCGAGGTTCCTTCGGCCGCGATGACCGCCGATCTGCTCGCACCCGAGGTGGACTTCCTCTCCCTCGGGACGAACGACCTCATCCAATACACGCTCGCCGTGGACCGTGCGAACGAGACGGTCTCGGACCTGTTCCGGCCGACACATCCCGCGGTGCTGCGCCTCGTGGCGCGCGTCGCCGACGCGGCCCGGATCGCTGAGAAGCCGCTCTCCGTGTGCGGCGAGATGGCGGCGGACCCCGCGCTCGTCCTGCTGTTTCTCGGCCTCGGGATCCGCGAATTCTCGATGGGGGCGCGCACGGTCCCGATGGTGAAGGAATTCCTCCGCGGGGTTTCCACCCGGGACGCCGAGCGCGTCGCGCGCGCCGCGCTCTCGATGTCGACCGCGGATGAAGTCTCGTCGTTCCTCGCGCAGGAGCTGCGCGACCTCGCCACGGTGCGGGCATGAGGAGGCCCTTGGGAGCCGGCCGGCCGCGGATCGTCCCGAAGCCGTGGGGCGAGGAGCGCATCTTCGCCGAGACCGGGCGCTACGCCGGCAAGCTGATCCTCATCCGGGCGGGCGAGTCGCTGTCGTACCAGTACCACAATCGCAAGGAAGAGACGATTCATGTCCTCGAGGGAATCCTCGGACTCGAGGTCGAGAGGGCCGGGGAGAAGGCCGATCTCCACCTCGCTCCCGGAGAGAGCTTTCACGTGGACCCCGGGACGCGGCACCGGATGTACGCGGGCGAAACCGACTGCCTCGTCGTCGAGGTCTCGACGCCGGAGCTCGACGACGTGGTCCGGCTCGCCGACCGCTACGGCCGGGAAGGAACATCGACGCCATGAATCGAACGGCCCGGGAGGCGCTGATCTCGCTCGCGGCCGTCGCGGCCCTCGCTCTGGCGGCCAGCGCCGCGCAGGAGCCCGCGCTGTCCGGCCTGGCCCCGGAGCCCACCCCGGCGTCCGCGACGTCGCTCACCCCGGTCCCGACCTCGGCCGCACCAGTCCTTTCCGGAGGCAAGACCCAGACCCCGGGAACCGCACGCTCGCTCGCGGACGTCGTGAGGCTCTCCAAGGAAGCGCGCAAGGATCAGCCGCCGAAAAAATCCCTCGGAACGATCACGAACGACAACCTGAGAAAGGACGGCTCCCCGACACCGACTCCCAAGGGCGCGGCCGGCAAGAGTCTTCCGGGCAAGGCCTCCGGAAAGCAAGCCTCTTCGGCGGTTCCGTCGCCGAGCGCGCCTTACGTCGCTCGCGACGACAAGGGGCGAAGCGAAGACGACTGGAAGAGCCTCGTGGTTCGTTCGAAAGCGGCCGTTGCGAACGGCGAGTTGCGCGTGCGTGAACTGGAGACGAAAGCGAAGCAGCTCGAGAACGACTTCTACGCGATGAGCGACGGCAACAGGCGCGACGCCGTCGTCAAGCCTGCCTGGGACAACGCGCGCGAAGATCTCGCGAAGGCGCGTCAGGAGCTCGAGGACGCACGCAAGGCCTTCGACGACCTCTCCGAGGAGGCCCGCAAGTCGAATACGCCTCCGGGCTGGCTGCGGTAGCGCTCCCGGCGCCTGCTAAGCTCGCGAGGTGAGCGTGCCCCCGTTCCGCCGCCAGGCTCGAAGCGTCTTCGTGGAGACCTGGGGCTGCCAGATGAACGTTCTCGACGGGCGGCGCTTCGTCGGACTTCTCGCTCGCGAAGGATTTTCCGAAGCGGCGTCGCCCGAAGAAGCCGGCGTCATTCTCCTCAACACCTGCTCGGTTCGTGACAAGGCCGAGCAGAAGGTCTACGACCGCCTCGGACGCCTCGCGAAGCTGAAGCGCGAACGCCCGGATACCGTGCTCGGCGTCTGCGGCTGTGTCGCGCAGCAGGAAGGGGAGAGACTTCTCGAGCGCCTCCCGCAGGTCGACTTCGTGCTCGGAACGGGACGGATCGAGGCCCTGCCGTCGGTTCTGCGCCGCGTCGAGGAAGAGGACGACCGGCCCTGTGAGACTGGCTTCGACTCGGACGAAGTCGTCTACACGCCAGGCGCGATCGCGCGCTCGGTGCCGCACCGCGCCGCGATTACGGTCATCGAGGGCTGCAACAAGAACTGCACGTTCTGCGTCGTTCCTCGCACGCGCGGGCGCGAGCGCAATCGCCGCCTGCGCGACGTCGTGGACGAGTCCCGCTGTTTGCTCGGCGAGGGGGCCCTGGAGATCGAGCTCCTCGGACAGACCGTGAACGCGTTCCGTGATCCGGAGACCGGCGAGGATCTCGCCGATCTCCTGCGCGCGGTCGGCGCGCTGCCGGGACTCCGGCGCCTGCGCTTCGTGACGTCCCACCCGCGCAATTTTTCCGCCCGCCTCATCGCGGCGATGGCGGACACCCCCGCGGTCGTCCCCGCCCTGCACCTGCCGGTCCAGTCCGGCTCCGACGCGGTGCTGCGCCGCATGAAGCGCCAGTACACGCGCGCGGAGTATCTCGACCTCGTGGCGTCTCTTCGCGACGCCATTCCGGACCTCGCGCTCTCGACCGACGTCATCGTGGGCTTTCCGGGCGAGACGGACGACGACTTCGCTGCAACGCTCTCGCTGCTCGAAGAGGTGAGGTTCGCCGGAGTTTTCTCTTTCACGTATTCGCCTCGCCCGCAGACCGCCGCGCTCCGGTGGGAGCACGACGTCACGCCACGAGAGGCGTCCTTTCGCCTCGCGCGCCTCATGGCGATTCAGCAGGAGATCCAGCGGCAGCTGAACCGCGAGATGGAGGGGCGCACGCTCGAAGTGCTCGTTGAGGGTCTCGACAGGAAGCGGCGCATCAGCTCCGGCCGCTCCCGCTGCAATCGCGTCGTGAACATTGCGGGGGAGTCCGGGTTGCGTCCGGGCACTTTCGTGAACGTGCAGATCGAGCGGGGCTTTCCGAATTCGCTGGTCGGAAAGAGGCAGGAGGCAGAGCGGGAACAAGAACCCCAGATGGGAAGGGATGAAGATTCTGCGAATGGGGGGCTGAGCAGCGGGCAAGCTCTGCCCGATCGTGCTGCGTTTCAGCCTTCTGGAAATGTCCTCTAACTCATTCTAAAAAAAAGAGTTAATGGCGAGTGAAGTCCGGCGTATTGCGGCCTCTGCCTTGCTTTCTTCCGCTTTCCTCCCTAGATTGTGCCAAGGAGAGGCTGCCTTGAGCGTCAAGATGGACGTGAAAGCGCTGATCGTCGACCCGATCGGGAACATGCCGGTCGTGATTCTGCGCGACGAGGAGGAGAAAAATTTCCTGCCGATCTGGGTGGGAGTGTTCGAGGCGAACGCCATCGCGCTTCAGATGGAAGGCATCACCACGCCCCGGCCGATGACTCACGATCTCCTGAAGAACCTCATCACGCAGATCGAGGGCGATGTCCTGCGCGTCGTCATCAACAGCCTGAAGGAGAACACGTTCTACGCCCAGATCCACCTGCGGGTCGCGAACAAGGACGTGCTCATCGACAGCCGGCCGTCGGATGCGATCGCCCTGGCTCTCCGGCTCCAGGCGCCCGTTTTCGTGGAGGAGTCGGTCCTCGAAATGAGCCGAAGCGGAGAAGACACCGCGGACGCGCAGAACTCGGAGCGCCTGAGAAAATGGCTCGAGGAAGCCGATCCGGACACCCTCGGCAAGTACCGGATGTGATTTTCTCGGCCGGACGAACGATTCGTCCTTGAAGCCTCCTCGCACCCTCCGTATCATCCGCGTCTCCGGCGCATGATCATCACTGTTGCAAATCAGAAAGGCGGCGTGGGAAAGACCACCACCGCGATCAATCTCGCCGCTGCGCTCGCGCAAAAGGGTCTCCGGACTCTCCTCATCGACCTCGATCCCCAGGGCAACTCGACGATGTCATTCGTGGATCGCAAGGACGTGGAAAAGTCGATGTACGAGGTTCTCACCGACCCGAACGTCTCGTTCTTCGACATCGTCAAACAGACGAGCGTACCGAAGCTCACGATAGCGCCCGCCCGCATCTCGCTCGCGAAGGTCGAGTCGAAGCTCCTCGGCGAGCTCGACGGGCACTTCCGGCTCAAGGACAAGCTTCAGATCGTGCGAGAGTCGGGGGAGTACGACGCGATCCTCATCGACACGCCGCCCACGCTCGGCATGATCACCGTGAACGCGCTCGTCGCTTCGACGCACATCCTGATTCCGATTCAATCCTCGTACTTCGCGCTCGAGGGGACAGACGACCTCCTCGAGACGATCGAGAAGATCAAAAACCGGCCGAATCCGAACCTCCAGATTCTGGGCGTCGTGATTACGCTTCACGACAAGCGCACGACGCTCGGGAAAGACATCCAGAGCCAGATCGAACAGGTCTTCAAGGGAAAGCTCTTCAAGACGACGATCTCGAAGTCCATTCGGCTCGAGGAGTCGCCAGCGTATCGAGAATCCATCTTCACGTTCGCTCCGCGCTCGTCAGGCGCGCTCGAGTACTACAGCCTGACGGAGGAGATACTGTCCCGTGTCTAAGCGCCGCGGTCTGCCCGAAACTTCGCGCATGCGTCACGACTCGCATTTCGTCGAGCAGCTCGTCCGCGCGGACGAGCTGCCGGTCGGACGCCACATTCCCATCCACCTCATCGAGGCGAATCCCGATCAGCCGCGCAGCGCCATGGGGGACCTTTCGGACCTCACGAAGTCGATCGTCGAGAAGGGCGTGCTCGAGCCAATCCTCGTACGTCCGCGCGGCGATGGGCGCTTCACGATCATCTCGGGCGAGCGGCGCTTTCGCGCATCCCTCGACGCGGGTCTCTCGGAGATTCCGTGCATCGAGATGGACGTGCCGGACAACGAGCTGCTTGAAATCACGCTCGTCGAGAATCTCCAGCGCAAGGACCTGAGCCCCTTCGAGGAGGCCGAGGGATACAAGGGGCTTCAGGAACGCCACGGATACACGCACGAGCAGATCGCCGACGCCGTGGGGAAGTCGCGCGTGACGATCACGGAAGCGTTGGCGATCTCGCGGCTCCCCGACCGCGTGCAGGCGGAATGTCGGCGCGCCGACATCGGATCGCGGTCGTTCCTGCTCGAGCTAGGAAGACTGAAGGACGAAGACCTCATGCTCGCCGCGGTCATGGCAATGGCGAGCGGCGAGACATTGAGCCGCGACGTTCTGCGAGAAGTGAAGAAGGACGCGCGGCGCGGCACGAACTCGAAGCTCGGTGGAATGAAGAAGGCCTACACGCTCGACTTCACTCCGGAGGACAGGAGCTACAAGGTGAGCCTCGTGCTCAAGGGCCGCATTCACAAAAAGGACGAGATCCTCGAGGCGATTCGTGATCTCGCGCGGCGGATCGAAGCAGGGGACATCGACCTCGAGGCGGAGGGCCGCTTCGTGAAGGCGAAAGCGAAGAAGTAGAGAACCATACCGCATGGCGCTCGGAGCGCCAAATCTCTTTCACCTTCTAAGAAAATCCATCGGTCCCCGAAACCAAGGCGATTACTCGCTGCGCGTGGGGAGGGGCGGAGCTCTTCCAGGGCATTCCTTACGATTTATGGCAAGGTCCCTCTAGAATTTAACATAATAAACATTATCGGACGTTCGGTATTGGCCTGCGAATCCAGGCCTTCGGCTACCATCGACCCCGTGCTGTCGCGGATGAACCGATATGTCTTCCTGGAGGTTCTCGCGCCCACGCTCGTGGGCTTCCTCGCTTATACGGGGTTCATGGCCGTCCGGGGGCTCGTGCAGTTCGCGGAGCTTCTCGTGCAAAGCGAGCAGCCGTTCGTCGAGGCCGGACTGGTCGTCGCCCTCTCGCTCCCGCACATCGTCGTCCTCACGCTGCCCGTCGCGTTTCTCCTGGGGCTCCTGATCGGAATTGGCCGGCTGTCGGCTGACTCCGAGCTGACTGCCCTCCGCGCCTCGGGCGTCGATCTGCTGTCCCTTTACCGGCCGATCGGACTCCTCTCTGTCGCGATCGGAGCCGCGACGCTCGCGCTGATGATCGGCGTCGTCCCCCGGACGAACCACCTCCTCTACTCGATGAAGCTCCGCCTCTCGAGCTTCGCGTTCGCCCAGCGGATCCAGCCGGGCGTCTTCAGTCCGGAGATCGCCGGCCTCCGCGTCTACGCCGAGGGGGCGTCGTCCGACCGCCGCGAGCTCACGGGCCTCATCATCTCGGACCGCTCCAGCGCCGAGGGCGAACGGCTGACGCTCGCGAAGCGAGGCTGGCTGGAGCTGGAGGAGGACCAGGGCCGTCTCTGGCTGCGCGTCGAGGACGCCGAGACCCACCATATACAGGACGGCGGAACCCGGTACGACGTCACGTCCTTCTCTCGGCACCGCATGGTCCTGCAGGACAATGGCCCGACCCGCGGCGTCACGGAGAAACAGATTCGCGAGCAGACGCTGCGCGAGCTTCTGGAACGCGCCGCGGCCCGCACGCGGCAGCCCGAAGACCGAAGGCTCGCGCTCACCGAGGTCCACAAGAAGTTCGCGCTGCCGGCGGCCTGCCTCGTATTCGGCCTCATCGGGCTGCCCCTTGGAATCGTCAACCGGCGCGGAGGGCGGGCGGCCGGATTCGCGGTGTCGATCGCGATCGTGCTTCTCTACTACGCCCTTCTCGCCACGGGCGAGGCCCGCGCGATCGAAGGTCGGATGTCACCGGCTCTCGCCATGTGGCTGCCGAACCTCCTCCTCCTGGCTTTCGGCGCTTTCGCACTCGCCCGCGTACGGCGTGACAAGGCGGTCTTCTCCCTTCCCGTGAAGGCCGCCGCTCCAGCCGTTTCGACAGGGACTGCGGCCCCTGCTCAGACCCTCACCCCCGAGAAGGGTCGGAGCATTCGGGGACGGCGGGCTCTTCTTCCGGGCCTTCTCCTCATCGACCGCTACGTCGCGCGGCGATTTCTCGGCGTCTTCGCCCTCGTCGTCACCTCGATTGCCACGCTCTACGGGCTGATCGATTACCTCGAGATCTCCGACGACATCGCGCGGCATCGGCCGCCGACGGCTCTCATCCTGCGTTACTACCAGGCCTTCCTCTCCCCGATCATTCTGGACATCGTGCCGTTCGCATTTCTCGTGGCGGCGCTCGTGACCATCGCGAGCCTCGTGCGCTCCGCCGAGACGACCGCCCTTCTCGCGCACGGAGTCTCATTGCATCGGGCTACGGCTCCCCTTCTCGTGCTCGCCGTCGCGGCGGGAGCGGGGCTCTTTGTGTTCGCCGAGCGCGTCGTTCCAGCGGCGGCTTCCGAGTCCGACCGAATCCGCTTCCTGCTCAAGGGTCAGAAGCCGCCTATCAGCGGGGCCGGCGACGCCTGGTTCCGAGGCGACGGAGGACGCTTCCTGGCGGCGGACGCATACGATCCGGTCTCCCGGGTCGCGACCGGCGTCACGGTGCTTCAAATCGACTCCGCGAGCTGGCGGCTCGTCTCGCGCCACGATGCGGCCCGGGCGCGCCTCGCGCCGGGGAAGGGTCTTCTCGCGGAAAGCGGCTGGATCCGGACGTTCTCGCCAGGCAACGCCCTGGCCATCCGGCGCGACGATCCCTTCTTCATCGAGGCGCCCGAAGCCGCCGCCGGCTTCGCCGCCGGCCGGGCCGACCCGCGTCAGATGACGTTTCGCGAGCTCTCGCGCTTCATCGACGTGCGTCGCAGGGCAGGCGCCGACACGGCGGCACTCGCGACCGGTCTCCACCAGAAGACCGCGGCGGCGGCGTCCGCTCTTCTGCTGACGCTCATCGGACTTCCCTTCGCGTTCGCGTACGGAAAGCGCGGGGCCGTGGCGGGAGTCGGCGTCGCGCTTTTCCTCGGCTTGACTTACCTCTTCCTGTCCGCGCTTCTCGTCTCGTTCGGGCAGCAGGGCGCGATCCCGCCCTTCCTCGCCGCCTGGGCGCCGAACGTCTTTTTCGGGCTCGGGGCGGCATGGGGCCTCCTCGGGGTCAGGACCTAGGAAGAAAGCGCGCCGCTACGTCCCCTCTTCCCATCCGGCCAGGTACTTCTCCTGCTCGGGCGTCAGCATGTCGATCGCGATGCCCATCGAGGCGAGCTTGAGGCGCGCGATCTCGGCGTCGATCGCCGCGGGAATCGAGTGGACCCTGTTCCCGAGCGTCGCGTGGTTCCTGACCATGTACTCGGCGCCGAGGGCCTGATTCGCGAAAGACATGTCCATCACCGACGCCGGGTGGCCTTCGGCGGCCGCGAGGTTTATGAGACGTCCGTCTCCGAGCAGGAAGATCGTGCGGCCGTCCTTGAGACGGAACTCCTCGACGAACTCGCGGATCATGCGGCGCGACGAGGCCCGCTTCTCGAGTGACGGGATGTCGATTTCGACGTTGAAGTGGCCCGAGTTCGCGATGACCGCGCCGGACTTCATCACGGCGAAGTGCTCGTCGGCGAGGATGCTCTTGTTGCCCGTCACCGTGACGAAGATGTCCCCGATCTTCGCGGCCTCGGACATCGGCATCGCGCGGAAACCGTCCATCGCGGCCTCGATCGCACGGACCGGGTTGATCTCGGTGACGATCACGTTCGCTCCGAGGCCCTTCGCCCGCATCGCGACGCCCTTGCCGCACCAGCCGTAGCCGGCCACGACGACGTTCAGGCCGGCGATGAGGAGATTCGTCGCGCGGATGATGCCGTCGATCGTGGACTGGCCCGTGCCATACCGGTTGTCGAAGAAGTGCTTCGTCTCCGCGTCATTCACGGCGAGGACCGGGAACTTCAGGACGCCTTCCTTTTCCATGGCCTTGAGGCGGATGACGCCCGTCGTCGTCTCCTCGGTTCCGCCGATGATCCCTTCGAGAAGAGCCTTCCTCTCGGTGGCCGAAAGGCCCCGGGCCCAGGCCGCGAGGGAGGACTCGAGCTGCCCTTCCTTGCCGAGCGCGATGAACAGCAGCGACGACACGAGGTCCGCGCCGTCGTCCATCGTCATGTTTGGCTTGTGCTTGAGCGCAGCCTGAATGTGCGCGTAGTACGTCTGGTTGTCCTCGCCCTTGATCGCGTACGTCGAGATTCCGAATTCGGCCACGAGCGCGGCGGCCACGTCGTCCTGCGTGGAGAGCGGGTTCGAGGCGCAGAGCACCACGTCGGCACCGCCGCCCTGGAGCGCGCGCGCGAGATTTCCCGTCTCGCTCGTGACGTGGAGGCAGGCCGACAGCCGAATGCCGGCGAGCGGTCTTTCTTTCTCGAATCGCTCGCGGATCCGGGCGAGAACGGGCATCGAGCGATCGGCCCATTCCATGCGGAGCCGCCCCTTGCCGGCGAGAGCGAGGTCCTTCACGTCGTGGGCGGGGAGGGTGGCGGTCGTCATGCGATCTCCTTTTGGCCGTGCACGGGATCCCGGACGGCGTCGACGATGTACGTGGCGAGGGCGACTTCCCCGGAGTCCGAGGAGACGCGGTAGGGAGCGAAAGCCGAGAAGCGCGCGGCGGTGAAGCCGGCGCGCCTGAGACCGGCGCGGAGAGTCTCGCGCGGCAGGCCGAGGTGATGCGCACCCGTCACGGCGCGCAGCGCGCGGAGGCCATGGGGCTCGAGCTCGACGACGACGACGCGGCCGCCCGGCTTCACGGTTCGTCCGAGCTCCGCGAGCGCGTCCGCAGGCCGGACGAGATGCCGGAAAAGGTGAAACGCGAAGATCGCATCGAACGCACCGTCGTCGAACGGCAGCTTCTGTGCGCTCGCGCGCCGCACCGTCACGTTCGCGGCGCCTGCGCGCCTGAGCTTCTCCCGCGCGAGGCGCACCATGCGTTCGCTCGCGTCCACGGCTTCGACCGTCTCTGCCACGCCGGCAAGCGTGAGCGTCAGGAGGCCCGTGCCGCAACCGACATCGGCGACCCTGAGGCCGCGCGGCACGAGCCTGAGGAGCGCCGCCTCGCGGACTCCCGGCGAGTAGAACGGGCCCTGAAACCGGTCCCACTCCCCCGCGACCGCGTCGAAGCTCACGTCGGGAAGCGCCGTGGCGCGCTCCTCGAGGACATCCTTCAGCCGCTCGTCGTCCGACGGGAACGCGGAGTCCGTGACGGCCGGAGCCACCGAGGACCAGAGCTTCCGCCCGTCGCCCGTCGCCGCGTAGCGCTCGGCCCCGTTCGTTCGGCGCGTCTCGACGAGACCGGCGCGCCGCAGCACGGCGAGGTGGTTCGAGACGCGCGATTGAGCGGCCCCGAGGATCCGCTGGATCTCCCGCACCTGCAGCTCCTCACGGGAGAGAAGCCGAACCGCCCGCAGGCGCAGCGGGTCGGCGAGGGCGGACAGGGCGGCGGCAGCGTCCAGCACCGCGAGACCATATCACATGATCATGCTCACGTGATATTGAAAGAACGGGAAGAAAGTAAAGAGAATTCGCTTAGAAAGCGCCGTGGCGCGACGCTTCAGGCGGTCGCGGGCACCGCCGCGCGGAAGGCCGCCGCGAGGGATTCGGCCTTGTCGGTGCGCTCCCACGTGAACTCCGGGAGGCGCCGGCCGAAATGGCCGTAGGCCGCGGTCTTCTTGAAGATGGGACGCCTCAGGTCGAGTGCGTCGATGATGCCTTTCGGCGTGAGCTCGAAGTGCTCGCGCACGAGCTTCGAAAGCGCCGCCGGGTCGACGTTCGAGGTTCCGAACGTCTCGACGAGGACCGAGACCGGATCCGCCACGCCGATCGCGTAGGCGAGCTGGACCTCCACTTTGTCGGCGAGGCCGGCCGCCACGAGGTTCTTCGCGATGTACCGCGCCATGTACGACGCCGACCGGTCCACTTTCGTCGCATCCTTCCCCGAGAACGCGCCGCCGCCATGGCGCCCGTAACCGCCGTAGGTGTCGACGATGATCTTGCGGCCCGTGAGCCCGGTGTCGCCCTGCGGCCCGCCGACGACGAAGCGGCCGGTGGGATTGATATGAAACTTCGTCTTGTCGTCGAGGAGCGCCGCGGGCACGACAGGCCGGATGATCTCCTCGCGCACCGCCTCGCGCAGCTCCGGCGTCGGAACCGATTCCGCGTGCTGCGTCGAGATGACGACGGCCTCCACGCGCACCGGCCGGTCGCCTTCGTATTCGACCGTGACCTGGCTCTTGCCGTCGGGGCGCAGCCACTCGAGGGACTTCGACTTGCGGGCCTCGGCGAGGCGCATCGTGAGCTGGTGCGCGAGCGTGATCGGAAGGGGCATGAACTCCTCGGTCTCCCGCACGGCAAGCCCGAACATGAGGCCCTGGTCGCCGGCGCCGCCGGTGTCGACCCCCATCGCGATGTCCGGCGACTGCTTGTCGATCGACGAGATGACGGCGCACGTCTCGTAGTCGAATCCGTATTTCGCTCGCGTGTAGCCGACGTCGCGGATCGTCTCCCGCACGATGCCGGGGATGTCCACGTAAGTCTTCGTCGTGATCTCGCCCGCGATGAGCGCGAGGCCCGTCGTGACGAGCGTCTCGCAGGCCACGCGCCCGACAGGGTCGTCCCTGAGGATCGCGTCGAGGATCGCGTCCGAGATCTGGTCGGCGATCTTGTCCGGGTGGCCTTCCGTGACGGATTCCGACGTGAAGAGGCTGCGGTTCTTGCCCATGGTTCTACGCTCCAAAGCCGCGCTGCGGCGAAGCGCGGAGTTTAGCAGGGCTGTTGATCCCCCGAGGGGCGGAAAATGAGGAAGCGCGTCGTGCCATAGCGCCGGCGGTCGGCTGGCTCGAGTCCCAACGGACGAAAGACCTCGTCATCGCCCCGCTCATGAAAAAGCCAGCCCCCCGAGCGCACGAGCGCAAGCAAAAGTTGAAGGTCCCCTTCGGAATTTGCTTCGAAAGGGGGGTCGTGAAAAACCACGTCGAACGATTGGAAGACGTTGCCTGCCGAAGGCGTCTCTCCGTCCTTCCTCGCCTTCAAAGAGAAACGGGCCACGGACATCTCCTCGACGCGTGCCCTCTCCCCCGCGCCGAGCACCTCGATATTCCCCCTCAGGATTCCAGCCGCGCGTCGATTCGATTCCACGAACGTCGCGCGCGCCGCCCCTCGCGAGAGCGCCTCCAGGCCATAGGCCCCCGAACCCGCGCACGCGTCCAGGACCCTCGCGTCGACGACCGCCTCCCCCAGAATGTCGAAGGCGGCCTTGCGCGCGAGCTCGGTCGTGGGCCGGATGCCCTCCGGAATCTCCAGCTTCCGCCCGCGCCAGGTTCCGGCGGTCAGGCGCACCATGCTCAGCGCCTTGTCGCGGGCGAAGGCGCGGGCGGCCGCAGACCCGCGGCGGCGGGATCCTCGAAGAGCCGCGGCAGGTCACCGCGATACACGAAGATCCTCAGCTTGTGGCTCCCCTGCTCCCCTTCGACGTCGAGCTCCTCGAGCTCGAAGTCGTGATCCAGAGCGTCGTCGTGGACGATGCGATACCAGACGCTGTCGGACCGCCTCCGGAGAAACTCGCCGCGCTTCAGGGGCGTCGTGTCCCACTTCGTCTCGGCGAGATCCTGCTTCTCGAACCGCCCCCGCAGGTCCTCCATCGCTCCGCGCGCTCGCCCCACGGCCAGGGCAAGCGAGGCAAGGTCGTCATAGGTGTAGAGGCGCGAGCCCCCGGCCGGATCGGCAACCTCGAGGGTGATACGCCTGGCCTCCGCATCCCCGAGCACCGATCGTCCCGGATCCTCGACGTCCCTCGCGCGCACGGCGAGAGCCTCGAGACAAACCCTGCGCACGACGTCGATCTCCTCCCGCGAGATCGCCTTTCGATCGACGATCCGCTCCGTGCGGTATCCGCGGACCCTCACGAGGGTCCCATCGTCGAAGAGCGCCACGCGCTCCATCCCGATGCCCTGCCGGGACTCGAGCGCGGCGACGAGATGAGGATCGCGCTTCTCTGGCGTCGGCGTCGGAAGAGCCGTCGGTGTCGGAGCGGGCGATGGAGAGGGATCTGCCGCGAGCAGCACCGCGAGAAGCACGGCCCGCGTCATCGCACTTCCGCCTCTGCGGCGCGCCTCAGAGCTCTCGAGAAGCTCAGCCGAGACGCGACAGCCGCGCGCTCGACGGCCGTCAGCGGCGCGAGGAGGCGCTTCCAGGAGATTTCTGTTTTCGGACGCTCGGGCTCCTGGCGCTGCGCGTCGACTGATGCCGCCGCGCCCGCCGCGCCGAGGTTCTTCTTGGAAGGTAAGAGGGAACCGCGCCAGCCGGGAAGGACTTCGCCCAGAAGTTCGAGCTCCTCAATGAGCTGCACCGCTCGCTCCCATTCGCCTTCTAAGAAGATCTCTTCGAATCCCCTCCTCATCCGGTCACCGGACAGCGCCTGAAATGATCGAGCCTGGCGCGCCCTCTTCAGCGCCGAGAGGAACTCGCGATCCCACGAGAAGCCGAGCCGCACCGCGTATTTTACCGCCCGGTAGGCGCGCGTCGGGTCGTCGACGAGGGATTTCGGGTGCAGGAGGCGGAGCGTTTTGGAAGCGAGGTCCCTGCGGCCGCCGAAAGGGTCGAGGACGCTTCCCGTAAGGCCGCGCTTGCCGACCCGCCGGGCCATCGCGTTGATCGTGAAGTCCCGGCGGCCGAGATCCTCCTCGATCGTGGTCGTGCCCGTGACGACGGGCAGGCTCGCCGGCGCCGGATACTCCTCGCGGCGCGTCGCGGCGATGTCCACGCGCAGGCCGCCGGGCGCCCGGAGCCTCGCGGTGCCGAACCGCGCATGAGACTTCTCGAGCGTCCAGCCGGGCAGGGCGCCGAGACGCGTCGCGAGCTCGAGCGCATTCGCGGCGGCCGCCTCCACGGCGAGATCCACGTCGTGAAGCGGGCGGCCGAGGAGCAGATCGCGCAACGCCCCGCCGACGAACCACAACCCCATCTCACGCCGGTCGGCGACTTCGCCCGCCCGCACGAGCTGGGCGTTGACCTCCTCTGCGGCGAACGCGGGCGCGGCTTCGCCCTCGGCGGTCATGGTGAAGCCGCGTAGGAGTATCGGACGGAGTTCCGGCCGAGAAGGGTCTCCATCGACGCCGTGAACTCGGGCGTGGGTCGCACCCAGAATCTTGGAGACAGTCTCAGCGGCGCCGCGAATTGACCGGAGCGTCTCATCTCGAGTGAGACGGGAATCGAGCCGGGGTGCCTTCGGAGGATCTCTCCCATCGCCGCTTCGTCAAACGTGTCGAAGTTGGGAGGCGCGATCAGGACTTCCTTCGCGCTCTGCTCCCGCAGGCCCTCGAGAGGCTGGATCTCGCGCGCGATGATCTCGATCGGCATGCCGGCGGACTCGTTTTCGGACGGATCGTGCGTCGCGCCGCGGGGCGCCATGGACAGGCGCACCGTTCCCGTGACGAGCACGGGCCGGCCCGGCGCGAGCCACGACCCGACGCGCTCGAGAAGGCTCGCGAAAACGGTCACCGGCACGGAGCCCGTGAGGTCCTCGACGGCGGCCTTCGCCATCATCTTTCCTTCGTTCTGGCCCTTCTTGATCTGGCTCTTCTTGACCGCCCCAACGAGCCCCACTAGCTTCACCTGTGCGTCGAGGCGCTCGCGCAACGTCTCGCACGTGACGTCGCCGAACATCCGGATCTCGTCCTCGAATCGCGCGAGCGGATGGCCCGTGATGTAGAAGCCGAGCGTCTCTTTCTCGTAGCGGATCTTCTCGTCGACGTTCCATTCCGGCTTGTCGGGAAACTGATCCTCGACCTGAGTCTCCTTCGGAACCTCGAAGAGGAGAGTCTGATTCGACGACGCGGCCTCACGCGCGTCGGCCGCCACGTCGATCGCGTGGTCGAGCCCGTCGAGAAATGCAGCCCGGCTCTTCCCGAGGGAGTCGAAGCAGCCCGACTTGATCAGCGCCTCGATGACCCTTCGGTTGTTCAGGCGGAGGTCGACACGCGAGCAGAAATCCGTCAGGGACTTGAACGGGCCGTCGCCCGCGCGCGCCGCGAGGACGGATGCGACGGCTCCTTCCCCGACGCCCTTGACGGCTCCGAGGCCGAACCGGATCGCGGGCCCGTCCGGCGTGAACGAAAGGTCCGACGCGTTGACGTCCGGCGGCAGCACGGGGATCTTCATGTCGCGGCAGGTGTTCACGTACTTGACGACGTCGTCCGAGCTGCCCGAGCTGGCGGTGAGCGTGGCCGCGAGAAACTCCACCGGGTGATGCACCTTCATCCATGCCGTGCGGTACGCGAGAAGCGCATAGACGACCGAATGCGACTTGTTGAAGCCGTAGCGGCCGAACGGCAGGATGAGCGCCCACAGCTCCTCAGCCTTTCTCTTCGGCGTCCCGTTCGCGACCGCCTTCTTGACGAACTTGTCGCCCTCGGCCTTGAGAAGCGCCTCGTCCTTGTGCCCGATGGCCTTGCGGAGCTTGTCCGCCTCGCCGGGCGAATAGCCGGCCACGGCACGCGCCGCGAGCATGACCTGCTCCTGGTAGACGAGGACGCCATACGTCTCCTTGAGGATCGGCTCGAGCTGCGGCAGGGGGTACTCGAACTTCGTCCCGCGACGACGCTGGATGTAGACCTCCACGGTTCCGGCGTCGAGCGCGCCCGGCCGGTAGAGCGCGTTGAGCGCGACGAGGCCGTCGAACACCTCGGGCCTCACCCGGCGGAGCAGGTCGCGCATGCCGGACGACTCGAACTGGAAGACGCCGTCCGTGCGTCCGTCCGCGAAAAGCCGGTACACCTCGGGGTCGTCGAGCGGAATCGCGTCCATGTCCGGGCGCTTTCCCGTCTCCTTCATCACGAAGCGCAGGGCGTCGTCGAGGATCGTCAGCGTGATGAGCCCGAGGAAGTCCATCTTGAGGAGGCCCATCCGTTCGACCGACTTCATCTCGAACTGGGTCGTGATCTCGTCGTTGCTGTTGCGGTAGAGCGGCAGGTACTCGACGAGGGGCTTCGGGGCGATGAGGACCCCCGCCGCGTGGACGCCCGCGTGGCGCGACACGCCTTCGAGCCGCTCGCCCAGGTCGAAAAGGCGACGGTAGGTCTCGTTGCCCCTCAGGGCTTCCGCCAGCTCCTTCACGTCGCGCCGCGCCTCGGCGAGCATCATCGGCTTGCCCGGGTTCGCCGGGATGAGCGAGCAAAGCCGGTTCACCTCGGCGAGCGGGACGTCGAGGACGCGGCCCACGTCGCGAATGACGGCCCGCGCCTTCATCGAGTTGAACGTGATGATCTGGCCCACGTTTTCGCGCCCGTACTTGCCGCGCACGTATTCGATGACCTCGCCGCGGCGGCGCTCGCACAGGTCGACGTCGATGTCGGGCATCGAGACGCGCTCGAGATTCAGGAAGCGCTCGAAGAGGAGGTCGTACGCGAGCGGGTCGATGTCCGTGATCGCGAGCGCGTATGCGACGAGCGAGCCCGCCGCGCTCCCCCGCCCCGGGCCCACGGGGATTCTCTCGCCCCTCGCGTACTTGATGAAATCCCAGACGATCAGGAAGTAGCTCGAGAGGCCCTTCGTGCGGATGACGGAGAGCTCCCACGCCAGCCGCTCGTCGTACTCCTGCCGGGGCTTCTTCGCGGTGCCGCTCTCGAACGCCGCGCGCTGAGGCTCGAGCCGTCGCTCCAGCCCCTCCTTCGCGAGGTCCTCGAGATACACCTCGGGCGTCCGGTCCCCTCCGGGGACGGGGAACATCGGGATCTTGAGCCCCGTATCCACGATGACGCTGGGCGTGATGCGCTCCGCGATGGTGGCGGTGTTCTTCACCGCCTCGAGCGTGAGCGGGCGGAACACGTCGCTCATCTCCTCGGGGCTCTTCACGTAGAACTCCGAGTTGTAGAACTTCATCCGCTTCGTGTCGTTGAGCGTCTTTCCCATCCCGATGCACAGAAGGACGTCCTGAGCCGCGGCGTCGTCGCGCGTCAGGTAGTGCGAGTCGTTCGTTGCGACCGGCGGAATGCCGGTCTCCGAGGAAAGCCGTAGCTGATCCGGCAGGATCTGCCTCTGTTCGGGGAGGCCGTGATCCATCATCTCGATGAAGTAGCGGTCCTTGCCGAAGAGGTCGCGATATTTGAGGGCCGTCTTCTTCGCGCCCTCGTAATCGCCCATCCGGAGCCGCTTCGAAACCTCCGAGTTCAGGCAGCCCGAGAGCGCGATGATTCCCTCGTGATACTTCTCGAGAAGCTCCCAGTCCATGCGCGGCTTGTAATAGAAGCCCGTGAGGAACGCCTCGGAAACGAGCCGCGCGAGGTTCTTGTAGCCCTCGGGCGTCTCGACGAGCAGCGTCAGGTGATAGTTGTTCCCTTCGCCGTCGAACGTCCTCACGCTCTCGCGGTCGAAGCGCGATCCGGGGGCGATGTACGCCTCGACACCCAGGATGGGCTTGATGCCAGCCTCCAGCGCGGATGTCTGGAGCTCGTACGCCCCGAACATGTTCCCGTGGTCGGTGACCGCCACGGCGTCCATCCCGGAGGCCTTCACCTGCTTGATCAGATCCTTGAGCCGGCTCGCGCCGTCGAGAAGGGAGTACTGGGTGTGCAGGTGCAAGTGGACGAAGTCGCCGGACATCCCGCCGGGGATTGTAGTGCGCTCCTCCTGGGCAAATAATCCCCGCGTCCCCGTGCGAGGAGGTCGTGATGAAACTGGCGACCGTTGTCCTGGCCGCGTTGCTGGCCTTGCGAGCCGAAGCCGAGGTGCCCCTGACCGCCGACCACGTCGTCGCGCGGGCCATCGAGGCGCGCGGGGGCGCAGCGCGACTGAAAGCGATCACGTCGCTTCGCCTCACGGGGAAGGCGGCCTACGGGGGCGGCGACGGCGGTGTCACAGCCGAATGGGGGCAGCTGAAGAAGCGGGGCGGAATGATCCGCATGGAGAACTCGCTCCAGGGCCTGACGAGCATCGAGGCCTGGGACGGCAAGGAGGGCTGGAGCCTGGACCCCTTTGGCGGGCGCCGCGATCCGCAGCGGACGCCGCTCGATGACGCGAAGTCGCTGGCGCAGGCCGCGGACCTCGACGGGCCGCTCGTGAACCATCGCGAGAAGGGCCATCGCGTGGAGTACCTCGGGACCGAGGACGTGGACGGGACGCCGGCCCACAAGCTGCGCGTGACTCTCAAGGACGGGGACGTGAAGACGCTCTACCTCGACCCCGACTCGTGGCTCGAGATCCGCGTCGTCGCCGAGAGCCGCATCCGCGGCGTGCCCCAGTTCACCGAGACCGACCTCGGCAGTTACATGCAGGTCGAGGGCGTCTGGCTGCCCTTCTCGATCGAGTCCGGGCCCAAGGGCGCGCCCAGGGAAGCGCGCTTCACGATCGAGCGGGCCGACGCGAACGTCGCCGCCGAGGATTCCCTTTTCCGCTTTCCAGCGCCCGGAGCGGCCACGGCCCGCGCCATCCCCGAAGGCAAGGGTGCAGCGGCACAGCCCACCCGGGAAAGCCGTGCGAAGGCAACCGCGCCGCCTCCGGTTCTCGATGCCGGGGTGATCTCAGGCCTCTCGGCTCGCAATATCGGCGCGGCCGTCATGAGCGGCCGGATCTCCGCAATCGCCGCGCGAAACGAGGGCGGGAAGACGATGGCCTTCGTGGGCGCGGCGAGCGGCGGCGTCTGGAAGACGCTCGACGGAGGCACGACGTTCAAGCCGGTCTTCGACAAGAACCCGGTTCAGTCGATCGGCGCCATCGCGATCGATCCCTCGCATCCGGATACGGTCTGGGTGGGCAGCGGCGAGGCATGGACGCGCAATTCAGTCTCGATCGGCGACGGGATTTACAAGTCGATCGACGCCGGCGCGACCTTCACGAACGTGGGTTTGCATGAGTCGGAGCGCATCGCGCGGATCGCCGTCCACCCGAAAAACGGCGACGTCGTATACGCCTGCGTTCCGGGCAAACTCTGGAGCGACAGCGTCGATCGGGGGCTTTACAAGACGATGGACGGCGGGAAGACATGGGCCCTCGTGCTGAAGGGGCCGAACCCTTCCACAGGATGCTCCGGATTGGCGATGGACCCGAGGAATCCGGATGTTCTTTTTGCGGGGCTCTGGGATTTCCGCCGCCAGGGCTGGACCTTCCGCTCCGGCGGCAACGGCCCCGACGCGCCGAGCGGGAGCGGCCTTTTCCGCACGACGAACGGCGGGACGAGCTGGACCCCGCTGACCGCGAGCTCGAACACGGGATTGCCCAGGGCACCCTGGGGCCGCGTGGAGCTGGCCATCGCGCCTTCAGACCCGAAGGTCGTCTACGCGCTCGTGGAGTCAAAGGACTCGGCGCTCTACAGGTCCTCGGACGGCGGCGCGACCTGGGCGGAACGCGACAAAAGCCAGAACATGGTCTGGCGCCCGTTCTACTTCGCCCGCCTCGTCGTCGATCCGACGAACCCCGACCGGGTCTTCAAGACCGGCGGCGGGCTGATCGTCAGCGAGGACGGCGGCCGCAGCTTCTCGAGCAGCGGCGGCGGCGGGCACGGCGACTGGCACGACGTGTGGATCGACCCGGATAACCCCCGGCACGTCATCGGTGGCGACGACGGCGGGCTCTTCCTCTCTTACGACGGCGGGAACCGGTGGTGGAAGTCGAACAACCTGCCGGTTTCGCAGTTCTACCACGTGAGCATCGACATGAAGGATCCGTACCAGGTTTACGGCGGCCTGCAGGACAACAGCTCCTGGGCGGGCGACTCGGCGTATCCCGGCGGCATCTCGAACTCGCGCTGGGAGAACCTGTACGGCGGCGACGGCTTCTGGACGCTCGTCGACCCGACGGACCCGGACGCCGTCTACGCTGAGGCGCAGGGCGGGTACGTGGGGCGCGTGGACCGCCGCACGCGGGCTGCCCGCGACATCCAGCCGAAAGCCTCCTTCAAGGAGAAGCTGCGTTTCAACTGGAACACGCCGCTCCACCTGAGCCCCAACGAAAAGGGGACGCTTTACATCGGAAGCCAGTTTCTCTTCCGCTCGCGCGACCGCGGCGACACGTGGGAGCGGATCTCACCGGACCTGACCACGAACGACCCGGAGAAACAGAAGCAGGAGCAGTCGGGCGGCGTGACGGTGGACAACTCGTCTGCCGAGATGCACACCACGATCTACTCGATCAGCGAATCGGTGCTCGACGGCAAGGTGATCTGGGTGGGGACGGACGACGGCAACCTGCAGCTGACACGCGACGGCGGGCAGACGTGGACGAACGTGGTGGGCAACGTGTCGGGTCTGCCGAAAGCCTCGTGGGTGAGCTGGGTGGAGGCGAGCCGGTTCGACGCCGCCACCGCGTACGCCGCGTTCGACCGGCACACGTTCGGCGACATGTCGCCGTGGGTCTACCGCACGACGGACTTCGGCAGGACGTGGGGGCGCATCGTCAGCCCCTCGGACGGCGTGCGGGGATATGCCCATGTCGTGAAGGAAGACGCCGTCAAACCGTCACTCCTTTTCGTGGGCACCGAGCTGGGCCTCTTCATCTCGATCGACGGCGGGGCGCATTGGGCCGAATTCAAGGGAGGCGACTTCCCGAGCGTGGCCGTGAGAGAGGTGCAGGTCCACCCTCGCGACCACGACCTCGTGATCGCGACGCACGGGCGCGGCATCTGGATCGTGGACGACCTCACGCCGCTCAGGAACCTCACCTCCGCCGTGCTGCAGCGCGAGGCCGCGTTCCTGCCGGGCCGGCCGGTCCAGCAACGGATGCCGGCCTCGGGCGGCTGGGTGGAGGGCGACGCGAGCTTCGTGGGCGAGAACCCGGCGGGCGGAGCCGTGATCACCTATTACCAACGCTCGCGGCACGTGTACGGTCCGATCAGGCTCGAGGTGTTCGACGCCGAGGGCAAGCTCGTGGACACGATTCCCGCCACGAAGCGGCGCGGGCTGAACCGCGTCTCGTGGCCGATGCGCGTGAAGCCTCCGCGTGTCCCGCGTGCGGCGCAGGTCGCCTTCGCCGCGTCGCAAGGCCCGCGCGTCGTGCCGGGCACGTACACCGTGCGCCTCACGAAGGGCTCGGAGGTGATCGAGACGAAGCTCGAGGTCGGCCTCGACCGGCGTGCACCGTACGGCCTGGCGGAGCGCAAGGAACAGTTCGACGCGGTCATGCGCGTCCACGCCCTCTTCGGCGACATGAGCGCCCTCGTGGACCGGATCGAGTTCGCGCGCGAGGCGGCTCTTGCGCGAGCGAAGGCCCTTCCCGAGAAGGACAGCCTCGGGAGGACGCTCCGAGCGTTCACCGTGAAGCTCGACGACCTGAAGAAGAAGATCGTCGCCACGAAGGAGGGCGGTGCGATCACCGGAGAGGAGCGGATCCGCGAGCACGCCGAACTGCTCTACGGCGCCCTGATGGGCTGGGAGGGGCGGCCCGCCCGCTACCAGGTCGAGCGGATCGACACCCTCCGCCGCGAGCTCGAGGACGTGAAGAAGGAGCTTGACGCTCTCGTCGGCGCCGGTTCACGTACAAGGAGTCGCCCATGACGGAGCCGGCCTTGTGCCGGCCGAACGACCTCACTCCCACTAATCGTGCCGGGTGGCTTCGACGTGACGTCGTAGACGACGCGGTTCACGCCGCGCACCTCGCCCACGATGCGGATCGTGGACGGCCTGCGCGCGACCTGAGGGCTCAGATCCAGCGGCGCGTGCGCGCGAGGAACGCCCGGTACTCCTCCCCGAACTTCCGCTCGAGGTAGGCCTCCTCGCAGTCGATCACGAGGTGGCGGAGCGCGAGCCACACGGGCGGAAGCGCCGCGAGGACCCACGGCGTGTTCGCGACGAGCGCGATCCCCACCACTCCGGCCGAGAGGCCGACGTACATCGGGTTGCGCGAAACGCGGTAGGGCCCCCATGTCACGAGGGCGCTCACGGAGTGGTTCGGGTGCGGCGTCGTCCGCGCCCTCAGGAACGTCGCGAACGCCCACCCCCCGAAGGCGAGGCCGAGGAGGGCGAGCCCCGCGCCCGCGAAGCAGACGGGTCCTTCGAGGGACGGCGGGACGAGGCGGACGGGGACGAGCCACTTCAGAAGGAAGCCAGCCGCGAGCCCGGCCCCGAAGAGGACCGGCGGGATCACCGGGACGTTCGCGTGGTCTTCGGTGGACATGGTTCCCCCGCGCGCAGCATACCTGCGCTCAGCCGCGCGCCGTGACGTGGAGCCACGTGTGAGTGAAGCGCACGGCGTCCCGTTCCTCGCGCAGCCGGATTCCCGCGGGCGCGAAGACGTTCTTCGCGAGGTACTCGCCGTATTTCAATCTGCTCGCTTTCTGGATGATGACACCGAGAAGGGAATAGCCCGAGTTGTTGTACGCGTAACGTTCTCCGGGCGATCGGCGAATCCTCCGGCCCGCCTCCGGTTTCCGGATGATCACCGTTTTTCGAACGCGTCCAGCCGCTCGGA